>Ga0209694_1000192_pt1 | contig 114262 bp, 107 predicted proteins | sample GluameincwithD2O_FD_187499 | JGI IMG/M metagenome (GOLD analysis project Ga0209694, IMG submission 187499) | Mouse cecum microbial communities from Vienna, Austria - Glucosamine amended microcosms incubated with D2O (SPAdes) (version 2) | ecosystem: Host-associated > Mammals > Digestive system... | reverse complement strand
AGAAGTGTAGCAAAGGGAGCGCGTTTCCATTCCGTTTCACGCCGCTTTTCCTTTCCCGGGAAAGCGGCGCTTTTGCGTCCGGAGAGAGGGGGAAGATATCAGGGCTGGATGAACGAAAGACGATTTTTCTCTGTTCCGGGGATAGTGGAGATACTCCCGTTTAACAAAGATGCCTCCTTAGGGATTTTTATCTCCGACTTCCCTGTTTTTCGCTTGCTCCTTCACTTCCTTTCACAGGAGGTTTGAAGGGAAACTGCGGCTTATAAATCAGGCGGGGCGACGGCAGTCCCCCGTTCAGCGCACGGAGAGGCGGCGATTCCTGAAACAGAACCCGACGATAAAAGTAACCAGCGTTCCGATGGTCACGCGCCACGGAAAGGCTATTTCCGGGATATATTGTTGCCAGCCTGAGGGCAGGGGGATGAGTCCCGTCAGTAAAGCGATGACAAGACATCCTGCCGCCATGGCAATGATGTTTCCCGAATCGTTTCCTCTGGTGCGGGTCAGCATTCCCAACAGGAAGATGCCAAGCAGGGAGCCATAGGTGTAGCCGAAGATGCCCAGGGCTATTTGGATGATGCGGATTTCCGGGTGATGAACCACATACCATGCCGTGACGGAGCCCACGAGGATGAGCAGCAGGGAGAACCCGGCCGTCCCCCAGCGCACGCACCGGAGCAGCTGCCGTTCCGTGGCTTCCGGTTTGAATATTCCCTGGTACCAGTCCCTGGTGGCGGTAGTAGCCAGGGAGTTTAGAGCCGTGGAAAGGGACCCCATGGCCGTAGCCAGCAGGCCGGCGATCAGCAGCCCGCGGATGCCGTTGGGCAGTTCATGGATGATGAAGTAGGGGAACACATGCAGCTGCGGCGTGTCTGCGGGGAGGTTTGACGGGTTGTATTGGTAGAAGACATAGAGAAGAATGCCCGTGAAGAGGAAAACGATGACGATGGGGAAGTCCAGCAAGCCGGATACGATGACTGCACGCGTTCCCGCCCTGCTGTTTTTTGCCGCCAGCATGCGCTGCACCATGTCCTGGTCCGTGCCGTGCGTAGCCATGGTGATGAAGGTTGCTCCCAGGAAGGCTGCCCACACCGTGTATTCCTGGCCCAGCACGTGGGCGCATTGCTGGAGGAAGTCCAGCCCTTCTCCGGTTCCCCAGGAGAAGAATTTCCAGTCGTCCCCACCATTCATGGCGGCGGAGATGGAGCTCCACCCTCCGGGGATATGGGAAAACAGTACCCACAGGGCGGAGAGCATGGAGACTCCCAGCACGACGGCCTGAAGGACGTCCGTCCAGACGACGGCTTTCAATCCGCCGATCGCGGTGTAAATGGTCGTGGCGACGGAGATGGCAACCAGGGCGGCAATGTAGAGCAGGACAGTCTGGCTGGCGTCCGCCGTGGCGCCTGTCAGGAACTGGTAGGCGATGACCAGCAGAATGCCCGCGAAATAGAGCCTGGTTCCGCTGGCGAGCACCCGGCTGACCAGGAAGACCATGGAGGCCGTCCGCCGCGTCAGGAGCCCGAATCTTTTTTCCAGGTATTCATAGATGGAAACGACCTTGTAGTCATAGTAGGGCTTGAGAAAGAGCCTGCCGACGATGATGCGGCCCAGGATGGTGCCGATGCAGAGCTGGGCGTACGTGAAGTTGCGGGTATGGTATCCTTCCCCGGGAGCTCCCAGGAAGGTGGCCGCGCTGATTTCCGCCGCCAGGATAGAGGCCAGAATAGCCCACCAGGGCAGGGAACGGTTGCCCAGGGCATAGTCTGTCAGGGAGTTTTGCCTTCGTCCCGCATAGATGCCTATGCAGAAGATAGCCAGAAAGTAGATGACGATGACGAAAAGGTCCGTGAGCATGCCTGGAAAGAGAAGGCCTTTTCCGGAATGGAGATTCCGGAAAAGGCCCCGGGCTTGATGAAGGGATCAAGAGTGGCTCTTGTGTTCCAGCGCGGCTGAAACCAGACCGGAAAAGAGCGGGTGGGCCCGGTTGGGAGCAGACTGGAATTCCGGATGGTACTGGCAGGCGATGAAGAAGGGATGTTCGGGAAGTTCCACGACTTCCACCAGTCCGTGTTCGTCATTGACGGCGCTGATGACCAGCCCTGCGTTTTCCAGTTCGTCGCGGTAGGCCGGGTTGAATTCGTACCGGTGGCGGTGGCGTTCCGTGACGCTGTCCTTGCCGTAGAGCTTGTGCGCCAGCGTTCCGGGCCGGATCAGGGCCTTGTAGGCGCCCAGGCGCATGGTGGCTCCCATGGCTTGGATGCCTTTTTGTTCTTCCTGGAGGCTGATGACGGGGTGGGTGGTTTTCTGGTCGAATTCCGTGGAGTTGGCGTCATCCATGCCGCAGATGTGGCGCGCGTATTCAATGACGGCCACCTGCATGCCCAGGCAAATGCCCAGGAACGGGATTCCTTTGGCGCGCGCGTATTCCACCGTCTGGATTTTCCCTTCAATGCCGCGGTCGCCAAAGCCGCCCGGCACCAGAATGCCGTCCACGGAGCCGATCATGGCCTCCGCGCCCTTTTCCTCAATTTCTTCCGCGTCTATCCGGAGAATTTCCACACGGGCGTCATTTTCCGCTCCGGCGTGAGTGAAGGATTCATAGATGGATTTGTAGGCGTCCTGGAGGGCGATGTATTTGCCTACCACGGCAATTTTTATGGAGTGGCTGGGGCTGATGACCCGGCCGACGTAACGCTGCCAGTCCGCCAGATTGGGCGCCGGAACGTCCAGCCCCAGGCGCCTGGTGACAATGCGGTCTATTTTATCCTGGCTGAGATCCAGGGGGCATTCGTAGATAGTGTTTTTGACGTCGCGGAAGGCAATGACGTTTTTGGCCTCCACGTTGCAGAACATGGCGATTTTGCGGCGTTCGTCTTCACTCATGTCGTATTCCGTCCGGCAGATAATCACGTCCGGCTGGATGCCGATTTCCCGGAGCTTGGCGACGGATTGCTGGGTGGGCTTCGTCTTCATTTCCCCGGCGGCCTTGATATAGGGGAGCAGGGTGACATGGATGAAGCAGACGTTGTCACGGCCCACTTCCAGAGCGAATTGGCGCAGGGCTTCCAGGAAGATGTGGCCTTCCATGTCCCCAACCGTGCCTCCGATTTCCGTGATGATGATGTCCACGTCTGATTTTTCCGTGACTTCATAGAGGCGGTTTTTGATTTCATCCGTAACATGCGGAATGTACTGAACCGTTTTTCCCAGATAGTCTCCCCGGCGTTCTTTCCGCAGCACGCTTTCAAAGACCTGGCCGGAGGTGAGGTTGTTGAGCCGGGAGAGGCTGCAATGAACGAAACGTTCGTAATGGCCCAGGTCCAGGTCCGTTTCCGCCCCGTCGTTCAGGACGTACACTTCCCCGTGCTGGAACGGGCTCATCGTTCCGGGGTCCACATTCAGGTAAGGGTCGAATTTTTGAAGGGTTACCTTGAGGCCGCAGCGTTCCAGCAGCGTGCCGATGGATGCCGCTGCCAGCCCTTTGCCGAGAGAGGAGACAACACCGCCTGTGACGAAGATGTATTTCATGATTTGGTTCCTAGTGTATGTTTAGTAAGATTTGTTCCACCTGTTGCGCCTGTTCCGGCGTATCCACGCCCACACTGACGTGGTCCGTCAGGATGACCCGGATTCTGGCCCCGTTTTCCAGTGCGCGCAGCTGTTCCAGGGATTCCGTTTGTTCCAGGGGAGTTGGTTCCCAGCGGACATAGTTTTCAAGGAAGTCGCGGCGGTAGGCGTAAATACCCAGATGGCGCAAGGGTGGCGCTACGCGTGGATGGCGGGCGTAGGGAATGACGGAACGGGAGAAGTACAGGGCGTCTCCGTTACGGGCAAGGGCCACTTTGACAATGTTCGGGTTGTCCAGATCCTCCTGAGCGCTGATGGGGCAGGCGACGGTGGCCATGGAGAGGGCTTCGTCCGAGACCAGGGCTTCCGCCAGCCTGTCAATCAGGGCCGGGTCAATGAGAGGTTCGTCCCCCTGAATATTGACGACATGGGTGGCGGCAGGGAAGGAACGTACCGCTTCCGCCAGGCGGTCACTGCCGCTGGGATGGTCCGGAGAGGTCATGATGGCCCTGGCTCCAAAGGATACGGCGGCGTCAAAAATGCGCTGATCATCCGTGGCGATGGCGACGGCGTCCAGGCGGGAACAGCGGCAGACGCGTTCCCATACATGCTGAACAAGAGGTTTTCCTGCAATGAGGTGGAGGGGCTTGCCCGGAAATCTGGAGGAACCCCAGCGTGACGGAATGAGACCGATGATATGGTGGGAAGTATCTGCTGACATGGGAAAAGGAACCGCACCGAAAGGTAGCAACTCCCTTTGAATTAGTCCAGCCTCAAGCATCAGGAACGCCTGTTTTTCCCGGGGAAGGAAAGGGGCGGTCAGGCGGAAATGGATGCCGTTGCGGCGGCCTGACGTTTTTCCTGCGTTCTCCGGATCATGAGCGGCATGTATTCCTTGCGGACATGGAGGGATACGTAGAGCCCCTCCCTCTTGGCGCAGGAGTAGAGTACTTTAATGATGCCCAGGGATATGATGTCCATCGCAATGGTGATGCTTTCACCAAAGATCAGGAAAAAAAAGATCGGTTTGGTGAAATAGACGGCGGAAACATACAGGATGCCGAGTTTGTATTGATGATTGCGGTAGATTTTACTGACGATCCATGCGTAGGTCATGCCAACGACGGACAGGATAAGGTACAGGGAAATCCCTATGTAGCCGAGCGTTTGAATCGTGGAAATGGGGCCGCTGTGCCATTGGCCGTTCCACGCAAAGGCGCTTTGGTCTTTGCTCAGGTTGTAGGCTTCTTCATACACATTGGCTTTCACGATGCTGATATCCCGTGAAAAGCCGTCTCCGAATATTTTGTCCTGAATAAAGTGTTCACGGTCATCCAGCGCCCAGCTCCACATTTCAGAGCGCCAGTTGATGGAGTCTTCGGCGTTTGCCTTGGCTTGCGCGCTGACGTCCAGGAAAGGAACGGCTGAGAGGGTGCGCTGGATGCCGAAAGGCAGAGAATGGAGCATGCCCGCAGAGGAGAGCAGCAAGAGCAAAAGCACTCCGAGAACGGGAACCAGAAGGCAGAAGAACCATCTTCTGTAAATTAGGGATATGGTGAAGAACAGGAACAGAACCTGGGCCATGGCGGAGCGGAATCCGCTTAACAGGATGCCAACGGTTCCAAGAAGAAGCAGCGCCCCCCACCAGGGACGTTTGATCATCTGCCACACGGAGTAGTTGATGATGAGCAGCTGCATCACCAAGATAGAAATTCTGAGGAAGGAAGAGTTCCGGGAGCTTTCGGAGAGTGTGCCTGCGGAGCCCGCGTTCGCGGCAAGATCCGCCCCGGCGGCATCTGGAGAAAGGAGACTCCGGGCGGTTAAGATAAGGGTAAAAACGATGGTCAGGAAAACAGCCCATTGAAGCACCTTGCCCAGTTCATGGCTGGTCGTTTTTAACGAGGACAGGCAGAGATAGGCCAGGAGGGCCTGGAGGAAAAGGATGTATCCCTTGCCTCCGTAGTAGTCTTCCAGTACATCCAGCCCCAGAGCGAAAGGGTGGCTCAGGAAGATGTAGCCCACGTGCATGAACAGCACGAGGACGACAGCGTCCAGAAGGGGGGCGGAATTCCACGTCAAGGTTGAACGCCTGAGCATGGCGTTCCACAAGTAAAAAGGAAGGGTTATTCCGTAAGCAAGGAGGGGAGCGTAATCCCTTAAAGAGGGGATGGGCAGGAAAAGAATGGGTATCAGTATCCACAGATACCACACTTTTCCCTTCATCAGGAATAAGGCGGCCAGGATAAAGGGGGAAACAGCCAGAACTATAGAAAGGGGATCGCCGTCCGCCGACATGATGCCGCCTATGATGGCCAGAAGAATGGCAACGACTGAAACCAGTACAATTTTAAATAAGTTACCATTCATAGGGCTACCCGTTATTCCCGAATAAAAAACAGTGGCGGGAAAGAGAGATGGATGGTGGAGTATAGGGGATTCGAACCCCTGACCTTCTCATTGCGAACGAGACGCTCTACCAACTGAGCTAATACCCCGTGGGAAATACCGGAAAGAATTTAGTTCATCCCGCGTTTGAAAGCAAGCGGAATTCGTCAGGAAAGGCAAATAAGAAGGAAGATGCCGCCTTTCCTCATCTCGTGCGGGTGTTTCATGACTGCCGGAAGCTGACCGCAGGGAAGATGGCTATTTCCGGGAACGCCCGGCTTTTACGGAAAAGGAGGAACGCCCCGGTCTGAAAGCCGGAGGGCCTGCGGGAATGTTCAGGAGTAAAGGCAGGCGGGCCTGATGTTTCCGATTTTTGCGAAGGCCCGTTTACCGGAATTGGAGCGTCAGCGGCCCTGCTTGTTTTTAATGCGGTTTCTGAGATGGGCTTCTTCAAAAAGGCCGTCCATGTACAATCCCACGGCTTGAGCTTTTCTGAGGCTCCGGGTTGCATCCCTCAGAGCCGGAAGCGCTTCTTCATAGGATGGCGTTTTTCCTTTTTTAACAGGGGATGCTTCCACAAGGTGCCACCCCCACCGGCTTTTGAGAAGCGCCGGCTTGTCGTCCGGAACGTCTGCCAAAGCCAGACCCAGGGTTTCCTTTGCGCGGGCGGGGTTTATCCAGCCGAGTTCCCCTCCTGCGGGAGCGGAACGTTCGTCTTCACTGAATTCCCTGGCGAGCCGGGAGAAGGATTCCCCTGCCTTCAGCCGTTCCAGCAGCGTTTCTGCGGTTTGCCGGACCTGGGCTTCTTCCCTATTCAGGGTAGCCAGGAAGATGTGCCTGGTTTTCCGCAGATCAGGAGGGGTGAGCTGATCCCTGATCAGGTTGTAGTAGGTTTTCAGGTCTTCGTCGGACGCTTCCGCCGCCTGGGCGGTTGCCCGGTAGAGCTGTTCCGTCTGTTTGAGCCTGGCCGCTATTTTTTTTTGCAATTGTTCCTGCGTCAATTTCTGGCCATGCAGGGTTTTCAGGTATTGTTCCGTGTCTCCGTCAAAACGGGACCGGATTTGTTCCACGGCGCGTGCCGCTTCCGCGTTGCGGTTGGGGAGCTGGAGGTCATTGACGCTGGTTTTCAGGCGCAGAAGGGAGGAGCCGATCAGGTCATACCTGGCCCGCGGAGCCAGGTCGCCGGGGACGTCCAGTTCATGAGTAAGTTTGATCCCGCCTTCCATATCCAGCACGGGAGGCTGGCGTAGCAGTTTCAGTTCCGTAATTCTTCGGGAAAGCTGGTTGGCGGTGACGGGTTCCCCGTACACTTCCGCTATCCGGGCGGAGTTGTCTCCTGGCGGCCCCGGCAACGGTTTCAGGTACGCGTCCATTCTGCCGGCCAGAAAGCCGTGCCAGACAAACAGGTCCCCCACCAGATAGAGCAGGAAGGCTCCATAAATCACAAGCCTGAGCGTGAATTTTCCAGTGGGGGACATGGCAGGAGAAGGAGGGCAAAGAGCTTAGTTTCCGCCGCCGGCGTCTGCCAGACGGGCGGATTCCGGAGGAAGGAAGTTGCGGAATCTCTTCTTTTCAATGCACTTCATGTAGGCTTCTTCCGGGGAGACGATGCCCTGCTGGAGTTTCTGCCAGATGGCGTCATCCATGAATTGCATGCCCATGGCCTTGCCGCCGACGATGACGTCAGGGATTTTCTGCGTGGCGCCTTCACGGATGATGGCCGCCACGGCCGGCGTGGCAAAGAGAATTTCGTTGACGGCTACGCGTCCCGGTTTGTCGCTGCGCTTCATCAGGAGCTGCGCCACGACGCCGCGGAGGGAACCCGCAAGCATGGTGCGCACCTGGGATTGCTGGTCAGATGGGAATACGTCAATGATACGGTCAATGGTTTTGCTGGCGTTGTTCGTGTGCAGGGTGCCGAATACCAGAAGGCCGGTTTCAGCCGCCGTGAGCGCCAGGGAGATGGTTTCCAGGTCACGCATTTCACCCACCAGCACGATGTCGGAGTCTTCACGAAGGGAGGCCCGGAGACCGTCTGCGAAGGAAGGCGTCTGGAGAGGCACTTCTCTCTGGGTGACGATGGATTTTTTATTGGGATGGACGAATTCAATAGGTTCCTCCACGGTGATGATGTGCCGCGCCTGGTTGCTGTTGATGTAGTCGATGATGGCGGCCAGCGTGGTAGATTTACCGGAGCCGGTGGGCCCTGTGACCAGCACAAGGCCGGATCTCATGTGGGCGAATTCCTTGACGACCGTAGGCACGCCCAGTTCTTCCAGCGTGGCTATTTTGGTGGGAATGAGACGGAAAACAGCCCCCAGGCCGTGCTGCTGTTTGAAATAGTTGCAGCGGAAACGGGATGTTTCATCCATTTCATAGGCAAAGTCCAGGTCCCCTTCTTCCAGATATTTCTGGAAGGCCTGGGGATCGCATATTTCCGCAAGGAGGTTTTTGAACGCCTGGCCTTCCAGGTTTTCGTCGGAAATGGCGGAGATGGTCCCGTTGACGCGGATTTTAGGAGGCTGGCCTTCGCTGAGGTGAAGGTCGGAACCGCCCGCTTCTACGAGGTATTTGAAGTATTGGTCGATGACTGCCATAACAGGAGTGTTTCAAAATTAAATGTTACTTGATTCCCAGGAAGGATTTCATGATGGTTTTGTCTTCCGCGCGGAAGATGCAGTCTTCCGTGGTGATGAGGCCCGCCTGGTGCAGGGCCCGGAGCGAGTCGTCCATCAGGATCATGCCCTGGGCTTTTCCGGTCTGAATGCAGCCGGGAATCATGAATGTCTTGCCTTCGCGGATGCAGTTGGCGATGGCGGGCGTATTAACCAGCATTTCAATGGCCAGAGCGCGGCCGTTGCCGTCTGCTCTGGGAACCAGCTGCTGGGAGATGATGCCGCGCAGGGATTCGCTGACCATGATGCGGATCTGGTCGCGTTGCTCCACCGGGAAGACGTCCAGCACGCGGTCTACCGTACGGGCAGCGGAGCCCGTGTGCAGGGTGCCGAGCACCAGGTGGCCGGTTTCAGCCGCCGTGAGCGCCAGGGAGATGGTTTCCAGGTCGCGCATTTCTCCCACCATGATGACGTCAGGGTCTTCACGGAGGGCGCCGCGGAGGGCCCGGGCGAAGGATTCCGTGTGTTTATGCACTTCACGCTGGTTGACGTGGCAGTTTTTGGAGGGAATCAGGTATTCGATGGGGTCTTCAAGCGTGATGATGTGGTCGTGGCGGTCCTGGTTGATGAAATCCACGATGGAGGCCAGCGTGGTGGATTTACCGGAACCTACGGAACCCGTGACTAAAATGAGGCCGTTGGTGTAGCGGGTGAGGGGCACCACGTATTCCGTCGGCAGGCCTATTTCCTCCATGGTGCGCACCCGCGTGTTGATGATGCGGAAGCAGATGTCATAGCCCAGGCGTTGTTTAACCACGGATGCGCGGTAACGGCCAAAGTCATTGGCGTAGGCGAAGTCCACGTCCCCCCGTTGCTGAAGGCGGTCCCATTCCGGGTCTTCCAGAAAGCCCCTAGCCAGCACTTCCGTGTCCTGGGGCGTGAGATTGGGCGCTTCCTCCCAGATGGGGAGAAGCTGGCCGAACCGGCGCCAGGTGGGACGGCTGTTGACGGCAAGGTGGATATCGGAACAGTCATAATCCTGTCCAAGTTTGAGATATCCGTCGACGTGGGGCAAAATGTATTCGCTCATGTTGTGAATGCAGCAAACTGATAAAGCTACATATTAACGAAAACAGAGCTTTTTTGACCAGCAAAAAATGTCTGGGAACCGATTTCTATGAAAGCGGCTTTGCCCCGTTCCGCGACGGGTGAGGAATTTCAAGAGGGGAAGTTTTGCGGAAGAGCTTCGGACGTTTGTTTCCGGGGAAGGGGAGGAATGATGGAACAGGGGGCTGGCGCGGCAGACCGGCTTTTTACGTCAGTCATGATTTATTGTTTCCTGGAAGGCAGGAAGGATATGGGGCGGCTCTCATTTAATGCCGCAGGAACATCCCCATTTTTACGGTTGCGGAGTTTCCGAACCTTTTTCAAGAAGCGGCAAAAAACCGCTGTATTGGCCTGAAAAGATTGTTATTTGAACAGGTTGAGGAATTTTTTGCCGGCCAGGCCGATTCCCATTTTTTTCAGGGAAGGGAAAGCCAGGGTAATCAAAATTTCAACGATGAAACGGAAGATGGGGGAATTAACCCAGCTTCCGGAAGTGCGCGGCTGCGGGGGAGGGGCCGGATTGCTTTTTTTCCCCGCAAACATGCGGATGAGAAGAACGCCTCCCACCGTTCCGACAATAGAGCCGATTACAGGCAGGGACATGGCCTTTTTTTTCAATTTACGGAAGTGGTCGGCCTGCTGCTGCGTCTTTTGCACCAGGCTGTCCGCCTCATTGACGATATCCAGCCGGGAGGAAGCCACCCGCATCAGGAGTGCGAGCTTTTCTTGAGAGCCATTTGCAGACATGATAAATCCGTTTTAAGTTCTTCCGCCGTCGCTGGAGCGATAGGCGTTACATGGGTTCGGCTGAAAAGGATGAACCCCGCGGCCGCGGCCAGGAGATGAAACCCCGTGGTGACGGCAAGCCCGGCGATGAATCCCCAGAAGTACGCCATGACCACGGTCAGCAGGCACCACAGAAAAAGATAGCCGAAGAAGGCCATGAAAGCCCCCATCAGGAGAAGGGCCGTTTTTTTGCCCAGCCGTTTGGACGCTTCCTTCAGTTCCAGTTTGAGCAGTGCGGCCAGGGCTTCCGCATGGGCCAGGGCTGCCGTCCCGGTTTCCCGGAGGGACCGGACCATGGCCATTCCTTCTTCCTTTTCCTCCACAAGGGGGGTGACGAAGGTTCGCTTGAGTTTGTCAATCAGTCCCATGGTTCGGTTTGATGAGGGGAGGACGCCATGCGCGCGGCGCGCATGGCGCGGAATGAAAGGAGAGGGTTAACGACGGCGGATCAGCAGGCCGATGAGAAGGCCCACGCCCATGGCAATCAGCACGGACTGGGTGGGTTTTTCCTTCACGTATTCTTCGCCCGCTTCATGAAACTTCTTGGCCTTGTCACGGATGACTTCTCCCTTTTCCTGGGCGTAGTCGCAGATGGTGCTGGCCTGTTCCGTAGCCGCCTTGCGGATTTGATTTACTTTAGCCGCGGCGAAAGCCCTGGCCTGCTGGAATCTGGTGACGGCAAGCTCGCGGGCGGAAGGGCAGGAGCAGGAGGTGTCATTTGCTGCTGCGGTCGTTTCAAGTTCGGTTTGGTTGTCTTGCATGGTTGATTAGAGTATTAAGGGTTGGTTTCTGTTGAAAAACATGTCGGCTTACATGTTTTCGCCTCTCACATTGGAAATTATTTAGCACGCTTCCCACTATTGGCAAGTGTGTAAAGCGGCTTCACCCGGAATTGTGCGGCCTGTCAGCGGCGGCTTCCTGAAAAACCGCCGCGGGGGTCCGGTTTGACTTGGGGTTCGTTAGGATTCCGATACCGCAGAATGCCGTAATCCCTCAGGTTACGGATGAATTCCTGAGCGTTGGCCCGGAAGCGCGCGTCGTACATGAGCAATCCCAGAAAGCCCTGGTTTTTACGTGCGTCAGCCGTGATGGAGGAGATTTGTTCAGATGCTTTCCTCAGAGCGGCCAGCGTAGGGGGGATTGCCTTGACGGCGGGATCCAGAGTGTTGAGTTTTTCTTCAGCTCCGGCAATGAGTTTGCGGGCATCCCGGACGGTGTCTTTCATGGCCGCGACCGAGGAGCGCGTTTCTTCCATGAGGCCGGGGAGCTGTTCTCCCGTCCGGTTTATTTGAGACAGTACGCTGCCGAGGTTTTGGAGGTTCTCCCGGTTCAGGATACCCTCATTGATCAGCCTGGTCGTCTGGGCCAGCCCTTTGGCCGCCTCTCCGATATTGAGGATGGCGTCGTCAATGTTGTCCGAATTTTTCTCGATTTGCTTGAGGATTTTCAGGATTTCCTCTGTGGCGCCCACGGCATTGTTTTTGATTTTGCTGAAATCGCTCTCCGGCTGACCGATGATGGTGGCATGGGGAAGGATGTATTCATGCGTGGGCTGGGCCGGAGGGACGATATCGATGTATTTGTCGCCCAGGATGTTCTGCATGTCCACCCGGAAGACGGATCCTTGCTGGATTTTTACGTCGCTCTGGATGCTGGCTTCCAGCATGACTTCATTGCCGGAAGGCAGGAGTTCAGGGGCTTTGGTGACTTTTCCCACCGTGACGCCGCCCAGGCGGATCTGGGAATCCTTGATGAGCCCCGCCGCATCTTTGAAAATGATGTTGATGGGGTAGGTTTGCTCCTTGGATGTTTTGATGTTGCCGAATCCCAGGATGACTCCGATAATCATCAGGATCCCGGCGATCAGAAAGAGGCCTACCCATGTTTCCGGTTTAAGTTTCTGTTTCATGGCTCTGTGGCAAGATGGTTATTGTTTGCGTTCCCGTTCCGCCCGTTCCAGCAGAACCCGTTGGAAATTTTCATTTTTGCCGGACAGGGCTGCCCAGTTTTCCCCGGAGTCCCCGTACAGGAATTTTTGCAGGATTTCGTCTTTGGAGTGCAGCAGTTCTTCCGGGGTTCCCGTCCAGTAAACCTCACCGTTTCTGAGATAGACGATTTTGTCTGCGATGCGGATCACGCTGGGCATGTCATGGGAGACAATGACGGTGGTGATGCCTTTGTCCTTGCAGATTTGCCGGATGAGGAAGCTGATGCTGTCCGTGACGATGGGGTCCAGGCCCGCGGTGGGCTCGTCATAGAGCAGGCATTCCGGAGTGGTAATGATTGCCCTGGCTACGGCGACGCGCTTGATCATGCCGCCGGAGAGGCTGGCCGGCATTTTTTCCTGCTGTCCCAGCAGCCCTACGGAGTCCAAAGCGGCTGAGATGCGGGTGTCCAGTTCGTTTTCATCCCTGATCCCCGCCTCCTGCAGGGGGAAAGCTACGTTTTCTCCCACGCTTAGGGAGTCGAATAAGGCCCCCTGCTGGAACATGAATCCGATTTTGCTGCGGATTTGCTTTTTGATTTTTTCCGGCGCGCCGCTGATGCGCCTGCCGTCTATTTCCACATAACCGTCCAAGGGTTCCATCAGGCCGTCCAGATGTTTCAGAATGACGCTTTTCCCGGCTCCGGAGCCTCCTATTAAAGCCATCAGTTCTCCTTTGCCCACGTCAAAGCTTACGCCTTTCAGCACTTCCTGGGTGCCGAAGCTTTGTCTGAGCTGGTGGACGCGGATGAATGGCTGCATGGCGGCGGGGAAAGGCTATCTCATGAATCCCATGGGGAAGAACGAGTTGAGGATCATGGTCAGGATAAAGTTGGCGATGAGCAGGGCCACGGAAGCGTACACCATGGCCTGCATGGTGGATTTGCCTACGCCCACGGCGCCGTTTGTAGTGTTCAGCCCCTCCCGGCAGGAGATGGTGGAAATGATGAGGCCGAAAGCAAGAGCCTTGACCAGGGCGACGATGATGTCCCCCATAGTGACGAATTTGCTCATGAAGTGCATCCAGTAGGCCTGGTCTACGTTAAAAGCGGTGACGCTGACGATGTATGCGGAGGCGATGCCCACCAGAACGGCTTCCATCATCAGAATGGGCATGGAAATAAGCATGGCCTGTATCCGCGGCTTCACCAGGTAGTCTACCGGATCCACATTCATGGAGTTGAGGGCATCCACCTGTTCCGTGACTTTCATGGTGCCGATTTCCGCGGCCATGGCGGACCCGACGCGCCCCGCAAGCATCAGCCCGGTGATGACGGGCCCCAGCTCCCGGAACATGCCCACGGCGACGACGGCCCCGCCCATGGTTTCCATTCTCACCGTTTGAAGCTGGAACAGTGTCTGGGCTTCCAGCACCGCGCCGGTGAACGCGCCGGTGATGATGACCACCGGCTGGGATTGCACCCCGATTTTCGCAATTTGCTCCACAAGCACGCGCATCCGGAACTGGCCGGACCACATGCATGAAGCCACTTGATAAAGCAGCAATCCGATTGACCCCAACCGGTCAACCAGCCTTAAAGCGGCGCGGCCGATCATGGTTGCTACATGGAATTGCATGGCTTCTACTAATCACTTCTTCCACTTCAAGAGCAAGCGCAATGTATGCCACGGGAGGAAAAGGAGGGTTCCGCGTCAGTCTGCCAGCCGATGGATATAAGGCGTTTCCTGCGTTCCGGGGATGGAGCGCAGCATGAGGCGGGGCGGCAGTTTCAGGCGTGTCCATTCGGATGCGCGGGCCTGCCGCTGCAAACGGCGTATTTCCCTTTCCGATTCCGGGAACCGGTTCGCCAGCTCCGTGGCGGATTCATGTTTCCGGTGCAGGCGGATGAGAAATCCGTCACGCAAGGCAGCCTCCGGAGCCGGAGAAATAAAACCGGGGAACAGGTTTGCCAGTTCCGTCTCGTATAAATCCCCTAGCGGCATGAAATCCGCGGCTAAAGCGGCAGGAAGGAAGCGGGACTCCGTCATGATATCCGTTCCCGTCAGAGAAGAGAGCGGCAGGGCTCCTTCTTCTTCCGCCCATTGGCGCATGAGCCATGCGGCCGTGGCTCTTTCGTCCAGCCCTTCGGTTTTGTTAGGGAGAGAAACCGTCCGTACGCCAATGCCAGCCGCGCCGGCGAAGGCTTGAACCTTTTCCCTTGTTTCTTCCGGAATGCCGGGCAGGGAGGGGATAAACCCCGTCACTGCCAGAGAGGGCAGCGTTTCCTTCAATAGTTCCGCCAACAGAAGGGATGCGGAGTTTTCCAGCAAATTCAGGCAGACGGCCCCATACCCGCTTTTCAAAATGAAGTCTTCCATCCCTTTGCGGAGGGCATGCCGGAGCTGTTTTTCCGGGGAGGGCAGGGGGGAGTCCGTTCCTGTGGGGGTTTCCGGTGAAATGACGGCGAAATCCCGTTCAAAAAGACGCAGCCGTTTGAGAAGATGTCCGTTGCCGGACCATACGGAAGATGCGCCGGGCAGCAGAAACGGACCTTCTCCCCCGGCCAGGCGGGCCGTGAATACGGGCAGGCCTGTTTCCCGCGCCGTCAGGCGGGCTTCTTCTTCATCCTGTTCCAGCAATCCCTCATGCCATGCATGGACAGGCGTGCGGAGCAGCAGGCATGTGGCGGAAACGTGCGGCGGAGGAATTTCTCCCCACGGGGCGATGGAGAAAACGGCTTCATCCTCCGTTCTCCGGATGCCAAAGACGGGGACGCGTTCGTTTCCATGCGGGGAGGGAGGGATAACGGCCTGCCGGGGAAAGGAAAGTCCGTTCCTCAACAGGTGGAATCTTATGCCTTCCGCGTCCGCCGCTCCCAGCAGCAGGGGGACATCCGCTATTTCCCGTGCCAGGTAGGCCAGGGCCGCCCGGTGCTGGGTCCGGAAGCCGCTGCGCAGAGCCAGTTCACCGGTATGCACGCCGCTGAGGGCCAGCGGCGGACAGAGGACGAGCTCCGCGCCTGCGTCCAGGCAGGAACGGTACAGTTCCACGATGGTTCTGAGGTTTTTGGGAAAGTGGCCGGGAATGGTTTCCGGTTGGATGAATCCTGCTTTCAGCATGCGACGGAAAGGTAAACCATTACGGGGCGGCGGGCAAGCCGGGATGCCCGGAGGTCCGCCCGCCAGGCATTTACCCATGCAGTTTTTATTTCAAGGAGCTTGTCATTCACGGTCTTCATGGTATGATCCCTGCCGATTGCGCGCCGTCCGTTCCCGGGCGCGGCCATCCGGAATACTTATGAGGAAACAGTCAACAGAGGGGCAGGAATCCTCCATCCAGCGCGCCAGGGCATTGTGGCGCGAGTATCTTCTTCCTTATAAGGGTACGCTGGCGTGGGCTGTGGTCGGAGGCATTGTGGCCGCTGTTTCCAGCGGTTTCGGCATTCCGGTGATTTTACAGGAGATGTTTCCCGTGATTTTTGACGGGAAACCATTGCCTCCGTGGGCGGAACGGGTGCTCTTGTGGTATGTGAGCCCGGAAAACCTGCCCCTGGTGACGGTGTGGGCCACGGCGGCCATGCTCCCGCTGGTGGTGGTGGTGCGCGGCCTGTCTTCTTTTGTCAATGTCTATTTGCTTTCCAAAATAGGGCTGGGAGTGCTGGAGACATTGCGGCTCAAGGTGTACAGAAAGTATCAGGATTTGTCCCTGGCTTTTCACGACCGGCAGCAGAAGGGAGACCTGCTGAGCCGCCTGATGCAGGATACCCAGTTTCTCCAGGGCGGCCTGGTGCAGATTGCCAATGACCTTATTATCCAGCCCCTGACTCTTTTGGCCGCGTTAGGGTTTCTGATTTACAGGGCCTCCGTCAGCGAGCAGTTTCTTATTCTGCTGGCGAATATGCTTCTGGTAGGCGTTTGCGTGATTCCCATCCGGTACATCGGCAAGAAAATGCTTGCCCGCGCCCGGGTGGTGCAGTCCAGCCAGGGGGATCTTTCCTCCACGCTCCAGGAGAATTTCTCTTCCCAGCGGGATATCAGGGCCTTTGAACTGGAACAGCAGCAGATAGGGCTGTTCAGGGACAGGATCCGCCGTTATATCCAGGCGTCTATCGGCGCGGTCAGGTGGCAGAGCCTGCTGACCCCCTTGATTGAGTTCGTCAGCGCCATAGCCATGGCCGCCACCCTGCTGGTTGGCAACATGAACGGCATGAACATGGGGGATTTTGCCGCGCTGGCCACGGCCATGTATCTTTGCTATGAGCCGGTCAAGAAGCTGGGGGCTGTCCATAACAAGGCGGAAACCCTTAATGCCGGTCTGGAACGCATCAACCACGTGCTGAATGCTCCGGATGACGTGCCCGAACCGGAAAATCCAAAAAGCCCGGAGGCATGGAAGGGGGAAGTGGAGTTCCGTAACGTTTGCTTCGGTTATCAGCAGGACTCTCCCGTCATGAGGAACATTGATCTCCGCATTCCGGCCGGGCAGGTGGTGGCCCTGGTTGGGCCCAGCGGAGCAGGGAAGACGACGTTCATTAATTTGCTGTGCCGTTTTTATGATGTCCTTTCCGGCAGCGTGGAGGTGGACGGCATCGACGTGCGGGAGATGGGTAAAAAGGATCTTCTTTCCCACATAGCGCTGGTTTCCCAGTATCCCGTTCTGTTCCGCGGCTCCGTGGCGGATAATATACGCATCGGCCGTCCGGACGCTTCCGACGCGGAAGTGGAAGAAGCCGGGCGCATGTCCGCCGTGGACAGTTTTATCCATGAGACGGGGGAAGGGTATTCCCGCATGATCGGAGAAATGGGGGAAGGGCTTTCCGGCGGCCAGCGGCAGCGCGTTTCCCTGGCGAGGGCCTTTCTGAAAAACGCTCCCATCCTGGTGCTGGATGAAGCTACGGCTTCCCTGGATATGAAGAGCGAGGAACAGATTCAGAAGGAGATTGAGAAACTGGCTTCCGGCCGCACGACGTTCATTATTGCCCACCGTTTCAGCACCATCCGGATGGCGGACCGCATTCTGGTGCTGGAGAAGGGAAGCGTGGTTGCAGACGGCACGCATGAGGAGCTGATGGCTTCTTCTCCCCTGTACCGGGAACTTTACAATAAGCAGCAGATGATTGCGGAGGAGGAAGGAGGCGCCTCATGTTAAGACAGTTTTTTGAATATGCGCGGTATTTGAAGCCCGTGATGAAGCTGTTCATTGCCGCTCTGGCTGCCGGGGCTCTGGCCGCCGCCGCCAGCGGTTTCGGCTTTCCGCTGATGATTGCCAAAGTATTTCCGGTGGTATTCGACAATACACAGATTCCCCCGGAGCTTCAGGACATGATCGCCCGGCTGGTGGCCCCGGAACACATGCGCATGGCGGTGCTGCTGGCTGTATGCTCCCTGCTGCCTCTGGTCTTCGCCGTCCGGGGCATAGGCACGTTCTTCAACGTGTACTGGATCAGCATCGTCAGCATGAAAGTGCTGGAAGCAATCAGGCTGGACGCCTTTTCCAAATTGCAGACGCTGCCCCTTTCCTTCATTGACCGCCAGAAACGGGGAGACCTGATCAGCCGGCTTATCAATGACGCCGCCAACGTGCAGGGGGGGCTGGTGGTTGCGGCCAATGACATCATCAAGCAGCCCCTGACTCTGCTGACCGCCCTTGCCTTCCTGGTGTACAAGGTATTTGTTGATCCGAATACGGCTTTGGTCCTGATGAATCTGGGGCTGATTGCGCTGGCCATATGGCCCATCCGCTTTTTCGGCCGCCGCGTGATGAAGAAGTCCAAACAGGCTCAGGACGAACTGGGCAATATTACGGCCGCCGCCCAGGAAAATTTGGCCTCCCAGCGTGAAATCCGTTCCTACGGAATGCAGGAACAGCAGGTAAATCTTTTCCTGGGGCTGATCCGGCGTTTTTTCAAAATCAATCTCAGAACGGTGAAGTACAGGCACTTCCTGGTTCCCGTGCTGGAAATGGTGACGGCGCTGGGCCTGGGCGTTTTGCTGGTAAGGGGGCATGAAATGGGCATCACCAAGGCTGATTTCACTGCTTTGGCCGCCGCCCTGTTCATGTGTTACGACCCTCTCAAACGGCTGGGCGTGACGCTCACCAATTTGAAGAGCGCTTATGCCTCCCTGGAGCGCATCAATTACCTCCTGAAAGAACCGGATACCATGCCGGAGGCCGTTGATCCCGTTCCTATGGGACGCGCCGCCGGCCGCCTGGATTATGACGGCGTTTCCTTTTCCTATGACGGCGCCCGCAAGGTGCTGGACGGCATCAACGTGCATATCCGCCCCGGGGAAGTAGTGGGGCTGGTAGGGCCCAGCGGCGCCGGAAAGACGACATTTGCCAGCCTCCTTCCCAGGTTTTATGACGTTAGTTCCGGAGCCCTGCGCGTGGATGGCGTGGATGTGAGGGACGCTTCCCTGCACGATGTGCGCAAGAATATCGCCTTCGTCTCCCAGCACCCCGTCCTGTTCCACGGCACCATTATGGAAAATATCCGTTTGGGACGTCAGGACGCTACGGATGATGAGGTGGTGGCCGCGGCGCGCGCCGCGGCTGCGGACGGTTTCATCATGGGCATGCCGGACGGCTATCAAACCATGCTTGGCGACGGAGGCAGCGGATTGTCCGGCGGCCAGCGGCAGCGTGTAGCGATTGCCCGCGCTTTCCTGAAGGATGCTCCCATCCTGATTCTGGATGAAGCCACCGCGTCCCTGGATGCGGAAAGCGAGGCCCTGATCCAGCAGGAACTGGACCGGCTGGTGGAGGGAAGGACGGCGCTTATTGTGGCCCACCGTTTCAGTTCCATCCGCGTGGCGACGCGCATTCTGGTGTTTGAGGGCGGGCGCATCGTCGGGGACGGTTCCCATGCAGAGCTTTATGCCTCTTGCCCGTTGTACCGGGAGCTGTATGACCGCCAGTCCCTTTAAATAACAAGGGGACGGGGAGGAAAGCATTTCCCGCGTCCGCGCCGGGATGAATATGGCGTTTTTTCTCAGGCCATGATGGAAAGAGCTATTGTCAAACAAGGGGCATGATGTACTATTCCGCCAGCATGAATACACTGGACGAATCCCTGACGAATGCCGTTAAAGAAGGGAAGCTTTTGGAGTCTTCCCGGACCAATATCCGCCTTCTGCTGGATGGTACCAAATCCCCCATAGCGCGCGAGGCCGTAGAAGAATTGGCTACCGCCGGGGAATGGCAGGAGCTGAACGACCGTTTTTACAAAACGCTGGCCTTCGGCACGGGGGGGCTGCGGGGACGCACCATCGGCAGCATCGTCACCCGGGCCGAGCAGGGGAACGGCGGCGTGAACGGCCGGCCGGAATATCCCTGCGTGGGGACCGCCTGCATGAACTACTTCAATGTGGGGCGGGCCATGCGTGGCCTGATTATTTATGTGAACAAGCATGTGGAGGCTACGGACCCGGGCAGGAAGCCCCGCCTAGTCATCGGACACGACACGCGCCACTTTTCCCGTGACTTTGCAGAATTCTGCGCAAAAATCGGCACGGACCTGGGATGTGACATTTACCTGTTCGACAGCCCCCGCGCCACTCCTGAAATTTCCTTTGCCATCCGGGAGCTTCATGCGGATTCCGGCGTGGTGCTGACCGCCAGCCACAACCCCTCCCATGACAACGGTTTCAAGGCTTACTTCAATGATGGAGCCCAGCTGGTGCCTCCGCATGACAAGGCCGTGATCAGGGAGGTCAATTCCCTGACTTCCGAAGAATATGAACCGTTGCCGGAAGACCGGCGCGGAACCCTTCATGTGCTGGATTCCTCCTTTGACCGTATTTACATGGACCGCTTGAAAACCGTGCTGCTCCGTCCGGAGCTTTTCAACAAGGGGGGAGCTAAAATCGTTTACTCCAACCTCCACGGGACGGGCGGCCATATCATCGTGCCTCTGTTGAAGGAACTGGGCTGCAACGTGCAGACCGTGGCGGCGCAGGATGTGCAGGACGGACGTTTCCCGACGGTTGCTTCCCCCAACCCGGAAAATCCGCCGGCTCTGGCCCTGGCTATTGAACAGGCGGATGCTTCCGGAGCGGACATCGTCATCGCCACGGACCCGGATGCGGACCGCATGGGAGTGGCCGTGCGCGGGGAAGACGGAAAGATGCACCTGCTGACCGGCAACCAGATCGGCTCCCTGCTGGCGTGGTACCGCTGCATGAGCATGTCCGATCTTGGCATCATCAATGACTCCAACCGTTCCCGCGCCGTGATGGTGAAAACCTTTGTGACGACGGGGCTTCAGGACGCCATCGGCCACCACTTCGGTTATGAAGTGGTCAACGTCCTCACGGGGTTCAAGTATATTGCCCAGAAACTCGGTAAATATGAACAGGCCATTCCGGCGGAAAAACGGGAGGGCTACCGCAAGATGAGCGAAGAACAGACGCGCGCCCTGCGTCTGGAATACAGCCGTTACTTTGTCTTCGGCGGGGAGGAAAGCTACGGCTACCTGGCCCAGGACTTCGTGCGGGACAAGGACGCCAACTCCGCCGCCATCATCTTTGCGGAACTGGCCGCGTATGCGGAAAGCATCGGCAAGAGCCTTCTGGAACTGCTGCATGAACTCTTTGAGCAGTTTGGTGTGTATTTGGAAATGGGAAAATCGCTGGTTATGGAAGGCGCGGACGGCGCGGCCAGAATCGCCGCCCTCGCCGCTTCCTATTCCTCCAATCCTCCCACGGAAGTGGACGGCGTAGCCGTCAGCGGCATCCGGGACTTTTCCAAGGGCGACATGGTGGATGCGGAAGGCGATCCCATTCCGGCGGAAAAAATGATTTTCGTAGATCTGGCGGACGGCCGCAGTTTTGCGGTGCGCCCCTCCGGAACGGAACCCAAGATTAAATACTACCTCTTCGGGCACGGGAAACCGGGCGATCCTGTGAAGGAAGCATTGGCGAAAGTCCAAGCTTCCCTGGATTCCCTGTGGACGGCCGTGGAAAAAGATGCCCACAGCCGTTCCAATGGCTAAATATTGCTGATTTCTTTCCCCCGTCTACCATGTAATGTGGACGGGGGAAATTTATTTTCTTGCCAAGGAGGCGGGAATTCCGCAGTTTATAATTCTCATGACATTTGCGGCCCACAAAACTCTCTCCGTGGCTGGCGCCCTTTTGGCCGGCCTTTTTCTCTCTTCCTGCTCCTCCCAGCAACAAGTTGAAGCTCCTGCGCGTCTTCCCGCCTACCACTTTGTGCCCGGCAAGACGGCCGTGCTTCACAACGGGAAAGCCATTCCCCCCAGAAATGCCCCTTCGCAGGTCAAGCGCGCCATTGCGGCGGCCAATTCCCTGGTCAACAAGCCGTACCGGCTGGGCGGGGGGCACAGGAGGCATCATGATACCCATTATGACTGTTCCGGCAGCACTTCCTTTGTGCTGAAGGAAGCCGGTCTGCTTACGTCCACCCGCCATTCCAGGCTTTTCCTGAATTACGGGCAGAAAGGCGCCGGGGACTGGATTTCCATTTATGCCAAGAATGGACACGTCTTCATGGTCATCTGCGGCCTCCGGTTTGACACTACGGGAAGCGGGCGCCGCGGCGAAGGCCCCCGCTGGAGAGTGGACGGCCGCAATACCAGGCACTTCCTGGTGCGCCATCCCACAGGCCTTTGAACCGGGGCAGCGCGGAGGAAAACCGCGTTTTCTGCGTATGTTCGCGCAGGCTTTCTTGAATAATGGAAAGTAATGTGCTATCAGGTGCGAGGACGTTGATAGTTCCTTGATTTTCATGGCTAAGACAAAAATTCACGTAGGGCTTGAGATAGGGACAAGCAAGACTTGCATGGTCGTGGGCGAAGTGAAGCCCGATGCGACCGTGACAATCATCGGCGTGGGTGAGGTTCCTAGCGAGGGCGTGGTTCGCGGAGAGATTGAAGACACTTCCAAGGTCATCCAGTGCATTTACGATGCCTGGAATATGGCCCAGGACCATGCGGACGTGGATATCATGACCGTCTATCTGTCCGTGACAGGCGCCCATATTGTGGGGCAGAACAACCGGGGAACGTTCCGTCTTCCCCCGGATGAAAGCATTATTTCCCAGGAGCATATGGACGAGGTGACGGAAATCGCCCGGGACGTCGCCCTGGGGCCGGAACAATTCGTCCTGCACCGCGTGCCCGGTCTCTTTTCCGTGGACGGGCAGGAGAACCTGACCAATCCCGCCGGATTGACCGGAAGAACCCTGGACATCGACTGCCATATCATCCACGGAATCAAATCCCGCATCACCAACTCCTTCCGTTGCGTGCGGGAAGTCCCGCTGGATATTGCGGATGTGGTTTTCGCCCCCATTGCCACGGCCCAGTTTGTGCTCAACAGGCAGGTCAAGCAGGCGGGCGCTCTGCTTATTGACATGGGTGCGGGCACGACGGACTATGTGCTTTACCAGGACGGCCAGCTTGTGGCCTCCGGATGTGTGCCGCTGGGCGGCGACCACATTTCCAATGACATCACGCTGATGACCGGCATTCCTCTGGCCCAGGCGGAACTGCTCAAGAAGACGGAAGGGGACGCCAACAGCTTTTCCGGGAAAACCAACGAGATGGTGCGCGTGCGCGGAGAGGGGCATATGAAGGATGCCGCCATTGAACGCAACGTGCTGAATGAAATCATCCGTTCCCGCCTGCTGGAAATTTTCAACTTGGTCAAATCTTCCCTGCCCAAGGATACTTTCAAGGGCAACCGCTGCCACGGCGTTTATCTGTGCGGGGGCGCCAGCCTGATGCGCGGCGTGGGGGAACTGGCCTCCCACGTGTTCGGCGTGGCCATCAGCCGGCCTACGCTGGTTAAAAACGGTGCGCCTTCCTACCTGGATGATCCGCGCTACTGCACGGCCATAGGCCTGATACGGTATGCCCAGATTCTGGATGCCGAACTGCCGCAGCAGCGCAGCTGGCTGGGACGGATGCTGGGCTTCTTCGGAAAGAAGACCTCCTGATCAACCTTTATCCAAATTAACAACCATGCTGGAAATCTCTCCCCAGGGGCCGTCCGGCCTGTCCGGAAAAATCTGCCTGTGCGGCATTGGGGCCGCAGGAACCAAGGTAATGGAGGAAGTGCTGCTGCTGGCTCCCCAGTCAGCTTCCGTTTGCGCCATGAATCTTGATGCCCGCCTATTGAACGCTTCATCCGTTCCGTGCAAGATTCATCTGGGCGCCAGGCTTACCAGGGGCCTCGGTTCCGGCGGGGACGCCTCCGTAGGAGCCCAGGCGGCCTGTGAAAGCGAGTCTTCCATTCTCCGTGCGCTGGAAGGCAGCGCGTTGGCCGTCCTTGCCGCCGGGCTGGGAGGGGGAACGGGATCCGGCGTAGCTCCGGAAGCGGCCCGTCTGGCCAAGGAACAGGGGGCTTATGTCGTCAGCGTTGTCATCCGCCCCTTCAGGTTTGAGGGGGAGCGGCGCTCTGCCCAGGCGGATGAAGCTTTGGCCCGGCTTGCCCTGTATTCCGACATGGTGCTGCGGTTTGATAATGACGCCATGGAAAGCCTCATAGATCCCGACAAGGGGGTGCTGGAAGCCTTTTCCGTGGTTAATGCCCTTATTGCCCGCGCCGTGCTTATTGTGCCGTCTCTGTTGAATTCTTCCGGAAACCTGCTCCGGGTGGGATTGGACGACCTGCTCAGCGTAGCCGGAACGGGAAAAGGGATTTGCTCCTTTGGCGTGGGTGAAGCGTCTGCGGATGCTTCCGTGGCGGATATATTGAACCAGGTCCGGCATTCCCCGCTTTTTCTGGAAAAACGTTTGGGAGAAGTGGACGATGTCCTGGTTCTGGTGCGCGGCGGAGGTTCCCTGACGCTGCAGCGTTTGGAAGACCTGGTGGACGGTGTGGCGGAAATTCTGGGAAGGGGAGTGCGCCTCCACATTGGCGCTTCCGTGGAGCAGCAGCCGGAAGACCGCCTGTCCCTGACCGTGCTGGGCGCCGTGCCTGTGGCAGAGACCTCTGTTTCCCCGTCTGTTGTGCTTCAGCGGGAAGCGGAGCCGCAGACAGTGCTTGTGCCGGAGGAAAAATCTTTCCTCGGAGAGGGGAAAACCATTATTCAGCCTGCTCCTCCTGCCCCGGTTGACGAACCGGAACGGCATCCGGAGCCGGATCTTCCCGCCCCTGTTGCCGTCTCCAGGAGGGATGAACGTGAATTGGAAGAGGAACTGGTGCCCGTAAGGCCTGTCTCCGATATTCCGGATGAAGGGGAAACGCTCCGGGAGTCCGCGTCTGTTGCGCAAATTTCCGAAACGGAGGCGGAGCCGGAATTGGAGTCAGTCCCGATGCCTGACATCAAGGAGCTGGAGGAAGGATTGCCTCCGGAGGAAGGAGAAGAAGAGCGTGCGGGCCACGGCCTTTTTGCCCGTGTGCGCCCCCTCATTCTTGATGGGGAAGACCTGGATTTGCCTCCCGCACTGCGGAAAAGGAAACCGGATCCGAGCTGATGATGTCCCCCCGCACGTCCAGGGTGTGGTTTTGGGCGCTGACCGCAGCCGCCTTATTATATACGGCGCTGCTCAGCTGGTGGAGTCCTCTCACTTCCGATACGTACCATCATGCCCTGACGGGCATGGAGCACTGCTTCTCTTTCAGCCTGGTCTGGGAGCGCTGCGTAGCCTCCTACATGACCTGGAATCCCAGAATAGGGGAATACTTGGCCTTTGCCGTAGCGACGGCGGGGAAATGGCTCTTCATGCTGCTCAACCCCTTTGTGCAGGTCGGCCTTGCGCTGATGATGTTTTATCTGGCTTCCGGGCGCAGGGTGGATCCCCGTTCCTGGCCGGACGTGCGGCTGTTCGGATTAGGGCTTCTCCTGCTGTTCACGTGCACGGCCCGGCCCGGCGTCACGATTTACTGGCTCTCCGGCGCCACCAACTATTCCTGGGGCGCCGCCGTCTGGCTGGGCTTTCTGTGTCTGTACCGCGGTTTGCTGGAAGACGCGGAATCCGGGAGAAAAGGGGATGCCGGAAAGAACAATGGCTGGGGAAAGTTTGCCGCTGCGGCTGTTCTGGGATTCCCGGCGGGCATGACCAATGAAAACAATATTCCGGGAACCTGGCTGTTGCTGGGAGCCTTGTTCGTCTTTGTCCGCCTGGTGCGGAAGGAAAAACTTCCCCTGTGGTTTTATGCGGGCCTTGCGTCTCAGGTGGCAGGTTCCCTGTGCATGCTGCTTGCGCCCGGCATTTCCGCGCGGATGCATTCCGCCACTCCCGGCTGCGCGGAGCCCCTTTCCGGTTTTTGGAGCAGATGGGAAGCTCTGCCTTCGCTCCTGCTCCGGATGCATGAATACCTGGCTCTTCCGGTATTGCTGGGTGTGGCGGCTGCCTGGGTTCTCTGGAAAAATTTCCGCAGAGACCGGAACTCTTTCCAGACATGGAAAATTTCCCTTGGAATAGCGGCGGCATATATTCTGGCGTCTTATGCCATGGCTCTTTCTTTCGCCGCCGCCGTCATTCCGGCGGATCATGCCATGTTCTCCGCCACCCTGCTGTTCGGTATCGGCGTGCTGGCCCTTCTTCGTATGTGGTACGGCATCCCCGGTGCCGTGCCCCGTCCGCAGATAACTGTGGCTGTTTTTCTGGCGTTGTCCGGAATATGTGTTTTTTCAACCATTCATGATCATCTGCTTCTGTTCGGGCAGCATGAAAAGCGCGTCCGCCTGATTCTGGAGCAGAAAAAGGCCGGTATTCAGGAAATCATTGTTCCTCCCCTCTCTCCTCCCTCCCCGTGGTGTTCTTTCATTTTCTGGGTGGATCTGTCGCAAAACCCGGAAGACTACGTCAACAGAGGCGCGGCGATGTATTATGGCGTGAAGAGCATCAGAATCTTTTAGCAGGCAAAGGATGCGGAATGTTAGAGCTTTTTGCTATGAAATAATGGGAAATGGCAATAAGATATCATCTGCGTCTGATGGCGGTTGTTGTTAACAATATAAGAATCCTTTTAATAGGTTGCGCAGTTTTCCTGTGCGGTCTTTCCTATGCGGACGTGGAGGAAGAGGATTCCGGCGCGTTGAGGATTGAAACGGAAACAGAGGAATATTCCGCTGATATATATTTGGGAAATACTGCTGAGAGAAAGCCTGCCCTGTTCCGGCTTCCGTTGCCCGACAGCATCTCCGCGTTCAAAACGTCTCCTCAGGAAAAGAAGGAGTTCCTTTCCCTGTTGCATGAAAAAGAGCTGCCGGATTGTTGCCGGGAGGCGCGGAAGAGGCTTGGCGCCTTTAGTTCCAAGGGAGCTGGAGATGTGAACGCAGAAGACGTCAGGGTGTTGTCATGGATTTTTTACGCTGTCTCTTCAATGGATGTATTTCCTCTGAATTATGATGAGAATACTCCGAAGGACGGCTTGTGCGACAACATGGATTATAATCTGAAGGTTAGGGTTGTGGAATGGATGAGCGTTTTATCCCGGGATATATCCGGAATCGTTTCCCGATGCGGCGTAAAGAGAAAGGAGTTGTGCAGAATATGGTCAGAATATGGAGCGGCCGTATTGAAAACATTCAGGACTCAGTATGATCCGGAATTAAAGCGGAAACAGGCCAAGATGAAGGAGGAATATGATAAAATGAGTGCTGCCAGAACATGGGAGTTGGTGCAGGCCAGGAAGCTGAGCTTATTCGGAGGAGGTGATTCTCGCAGCCTTTACTACAATAATAAGTTGTTGGCTAATGAAAAAAGAAACAGTTTATGCAGATTTTTTCTGGAAAAGAGATTGGAACCTGCGTTTGTGGAGATGCTGGTCCGTTTTTATCCTGGGCAGGCTGGTGAAGTGGTCAAATATCTTAAGAAGGCCGGGTACGCTGATCAGGAAATCGGAGACTTGATTGACCGGACTGTAGGCCGCGATGGAAAAACGGAGTTTTTATATAAGGGCGGCCGGGGGCGCCAGCACGATAGAAAAATCAAGTCCCGTGGCTCCGGGCATATGAAATAACATGGTGGATTGGGCACTTCCCGGAAATTTCATTGTTTCGCCTGGGACGCCAGGTGCATAGCGGACGGGAACAGGCTGATTCCGGGATGCCGCGTTATGAAAGAAACGAGGGGCGCAGTATGTTCTAATCCATCGGAATTGCGTAGGAGTTCAATTTGTGGAACTCTCCGCTTTGGGGGCCTTCGTCGGTAATGCCGTTATTGGGGGCGGCGTAGGTGTCCAGGGTCATGGAATCCGGGTAAATGGTCAGGATATAGTAGGCCGTAATGCCGGAGCGGTATTGCAGGGTTTTTACCCGGGATTTTGCTGGCGGCAAAAAGGGAATGGGGAGCACCTTGTTTCCCGCGGGGGCGCAGATCAGGGAGGTGAGAGTGTTTTTCCCGTCCGGGGAGGTAATTATATACAGGTCATGGGCGTGCAGGTGCCCGGTGACGACGAAGCGCACTCCGGCATCCCGGAGATTGCGGTAGAAGATGTTCTGTTGTTCCGCCGCGCTGTCATTGTAACGGCCCCACAGGCATTCCCGGAATTGCATGGGCGTCTGCAGGGTGCGGTGGGTGAAAACCAGGCAGTGTCGCGGAACGGTGTTGGCCTTGCTTCTGTTGCGTTTAACCCATGCGCTGAAGTCCACGAGTTGGTCAGGAGTAAGGTCAATATCCATGAAATACAGGGAAGCGTTTTTATGGCGGATACCGTAGTTCAGTTTTCTGGTGGCCAGCCCTTGGACGCCCTGCCTCCGCGTAGGCAGGAAGAGTTCCCGGAATTGTTCCGCCCGGAAAGGAAGGGAGTCATGATTGCCGCGCACGGCATAAAAGGGGATGCCTTTTTCTCTCAGAATGTTGTTGAGTTCCTTGCGTTTGGTGAGTCCCTTGACAGGGGCGCTTCCTTCAATATCCGCCATGTCCCCTACCTGGACGACCATGTCCACGTTGTGTTTCAGGATTTCCCCATAGAGGGTTTTGATGAAGTTGACTGCTACTCCCTCGCTTCCTTCCATACGCTTGGGGGAGTCGTGCGTATCGCCGATGATCGCGATTTTCCATGGGGCTGTATCTTCCGCCAGTATCGGCTGAAGCAGGAAAAGGAGAAATAACGCAAGATATTTCATGGCACTGGATTTTTACAACCTGCCTGCTCTTCCCGCCAGAAAATTATGACTGAGGCGGAAAGACGCCGCCCGGGACTTTTTCTTTTTTCCGGAGGCGGGCGTTGACGTGCTGTCTTGGGAAATTCCCATTCCCGCTGAAGACGGAAAAGCCGGACATTGGAAATTCAATGTCCGGCTTTGATGATGCCGACAGCGCTTGCTGAAATTTATTGCTGGTTGACCTTCAGTGTTTTGGCCTGTTCTTCCGTGAGTTCCACGCAGTGCCAGGGTAGGCCGCGCCTGTTGAGCTCGTCCATGAAGGGGTCCGGATCATTTTGTTCCATATTGAAGACTCCTGCGCCAGTCCATTTGCCCGTAAGGATCATTTCCGCGCCGATCATGGCCGGAACCCCCGTAGTATAGGAAATGGCCTGGGAACCTACTTCTTTAAAGCATTGTTCATGGTCGCAAATGTTGTAAATGTACACAGCCTTGAATTGGCCGTCCTTGATTCCGGTGATGACGTTGCCGATGCAGGTTTTTCCCCTGGTCGTCTTGCCCAGGTCCCCGGGGTCCGGCAGAACGGCCTTGAGGAATTGCAGCGGGATGATTTCAACTCCGTTGTACATGACCGGGTCAATGCGGGTCATGCCCACGTTTTGAAGCACTTCCAGGTGCTTGAGGTAGTTCGGTGAGAAGGACATCCAGAATTGCGCCCGGCGGATGGTGGGGATGTGCTTGACCAGGCTTTCCATTTCTTCATGGTACATGCGGTAGATTTCATAGGTGCCCACTTCCTGCGGGCAGGTGAAACTCTGGTGCATGCTCATGGGGGCGGTTTCCCGGAAGGCTCCGTCTTCCCAATGGCGGCAGGGCGCCGTTACTTCCCGGATGTTGATTTCCGGGTTGAAGTTGGTGGCGAAAGCCTTGCCATGGTTGCCGCCATTGACGTCAATGATGTCCAGCGTATGGATTTCGTCAAAATGATGCTTGAGAGCCCATGCCGTGAATACATTGGTGACGCCGGGGTCAAAGCCGGAACCCAGCAGGGCGAAAAGCCCGGCGTTGCGGAATTGCTCCTGGTACGCCCATTGCCAGGAGTATTCGAATTTGGCTACGTCACGGGGTTCATAGTTGGCGGTATCCAGGTAGTTGACGCCGGTTTCCAGGCAGGCTTCCATCAGGGTGAGATCCTGGTAGGGAAGGGCCACATTGATCAGCAGCTGCGGCTTGATTTCCCGGATGAGGGCTACGGTGGCGGGCACGTCATCCGCATCTACGGAATGGGTAGTGATGCTGACGCCCGTTCTGGAGCGTACGTCCTCCGCAACGGCATCGCATTTGCTTTTCGTGCGGGAGGCCAGATGAATGTTTTGAAAAATATCCGGCAGCTGGGCGCATTTGTTGGCTACCACATGCCCAACGCCGCCTGCTCCAATGATTAAAACCGTGTTCATGATAGGTTCAGTACATAAGTGAAAACAGGCTGAAAGGCAACTCCCGATTTGCTTCAATAATGACACCGTCTTCCCATGGGGCATCAGTTTTTCCGGCATCAGCCGGATGCGGACTTCCCTGCGGAAGACGCACCCTTTTGGAGATTTTCTAAAAATGATTGAACAGGGGATTGACGCGGGCTGTCCGATTTTACAATATCAAATTGTAGATATGATTAGACAAATTCTGCCAGTAGTTGTTGCCGCCTGCGTCGCTCCCTGTTTTGCCGCGGAAGGGTGGATTACCGATATGGATGCCGCCAAAAAACAGGCCGCCGAACAGAAAAAGGATTTAATGATTGAGTTCACCGGTTCCGACTGGTGCCCTCCCTGCATGCAGCTCCGCGCCAACGTATTCAGCAAGCCGGACTTCCAGAAGGAAGCGCAGAAAAATTTCGTTCTGGTGGAGCTGGATTATCCGCGCGGCAAGGAACAGTCCAAGGAAATGAAAGCCGCCAATGAAAAACTTGCCCAGCAGTACGGCGTGCGGGGATTCCCGACCGTTGTGTTTGCGGACGCTTCCGGCAAGCCTTTTGGGGGATTTGTTGGAGGGCGTTCCGGGGATGATGTCATGAAAGCCATGCAGGATGCCCTGAAGAACAAGGAAGCGCTGAGCGCCGCGGAAGCGAATGTCGCCAAGGCTGCTACGGATGAAGCGAAGGTTGCCGCTCTGATGGAAGTGCTCAAGCTGGCTCCTCAGGAATATGTGGACAATTTTTATGGTGACGTGAAAGCGGAAATCAAGAAGCTGGACAAGGAGGACAAATCCGGCTTGAAAGCCGCAGACGCCCATGCTGACCTGCTTAAAAAGGAACAGAAGGACGTGCAGAATTATCTTGCCGGCAAGCTGACGGACAAGACGACGCCTGCGGAAGCCCTTCAGGTGGTTAAGGCGTATCCCGACCGTGACAAGCTTCTGCCGGAAACACAGCAGCAGTTGCTGATGATGGAGTTCGGAACCTATCTGAATTCCACCGGTGATGTGGACGGCGCCGTTTTGATTCTGGATAAGGTGGCCGAATTGAAGCCGGGAACGGAAATCGGGATGCAGGCCCCTCGCATCAAGGCCGGCGTTCTTGCCAACAAGGATAAGATTAAGGCCCAGATTGACGCCGCCAAAAAAGCGCAGAGCAAATAATTAAAGCTGCTTTTTCCTTTCCCCTGATTTGGGAATCGGCCCCGCAACGGCAGAAAACCGTTGCGGGGTTTTTGCTTTCCCCCTGTTTCTCCGGTTACTCAAAAGGGATGACGGAAAGGAGACATGGTGGCTCATGAAGGCCGCTGTTTTCCTGCGGCGCGCGTTGCCGGCGCATCCTGCTGCGGGAGTGGTGAAGGGCAGGTGTTGCCGCCGTATTTCATTTCTTGACGTGAAGCCTTGCGCATGGGAAGGAAACCTGACAGAATCCCGCCATGCGCCTGTTCATGATGTTCTGTGTGATGCTTTTGCTCGCCGGATGCGATACGCGCTCCAGCGTGGAACGGGCGCAGGAGGCTGGGGTGCTCATCGTGGGCAATAATGCGGAGCCCCAGAGTTTTGACCCCCACATCGCCACTTCCGTTTCCGATTTCAAGATGATCAATGCCGTCATGGAGGGGCTGCTGCGCGGGGATTTCAGGGATGACGCCGTTTTTCATCCCGCTGTGGCGGAGTCGTGGACGCACAGTCCGGAGGCGGACAAGTGGCGTTTTGCCCTGCGGAAGGGAACCGTGTGGAGCGACGGCGTTCCTGTGACGGCTCATGATTTCGTGTATGCCTATCATCGCCTGCTTCATCCGGGGTTTGGCGGGAGGTACGCGGACATGCTTTATCCGCTGAAGAATGCAGAAGCCTATAACCGGAACAGGCGCAGCCTGCTGCTGTGCGGTCCCGGTTCCCGGCTGGCCGGGGAAGAGGGGTTGGATGAGAAAGTGTTGGCCCGGGTGGATTGGGAGAGGCTGGACGGCATGGGAGCCGGTGAGCTGGAGGCTCTGCGGGATGATCCTTCCCTGATGGAGTGGCCGGCCGGGATGCCGGAGGAAGGAGCGCGGAAGATTGCGGCGCGGATGTTGGAGGATGTCCGGGCCGGAAAGCCGGATTTATGGGAGGAAGCCCGCGTAGGCGTGCGCGCCGCGGATGATTATACCCTGGAGATGGAGCTGCGTTCTCCGATGCCCCAGCTTCCCCTGCTGTTGCTTCACTGCACCTGGTTTCCGGTTCCACGCCATGCCGTGGAAGCCCACGGCGGCATGCTGGACAGGACGGGGAAATGGACGCGGCCCGGAGCGGCCGTAGGGAACGGACCTTTTCTCATGGCGGAGCACCGTTTCAATGATTATGTGGAGGTGCGCCGCAATCCCCGGTACCGGAACGCTTCCGCCGTCCGGCTGAATGGAGTCCGTTTTCTTCCCACCGTGAACGGCTTTACGGAAACCCGCATGTTTTTCAACGGCAAGCTTCATGTCACCAACAACGTGCCTCCGGAGATGACGGCTTACGCCCGGGAGCGCGGCGGCGATGATTTTTGCCAGGATGACTATTACGTGACTATTTTTTACCGTCTGAATACGTCGCGTGCGCCGCTGAATGACGCCCGGGTCAGGCGGGCCCTCTCCCTGGCGGTAGACCGGGAGGCCCTGGTGCGGGATGTGGTGTGCGGCGGCGGCCAGCCGTGCTTCGGCTTTACGCCGGACGGCGCCGGATACAAGACGCCGCATGGGGTGGAGTTCAATCCGGAGAAAGCGCGTTCCCTGCTGGCCCAGGCCGGTTTTCCCGGCGGGAAGGGGTTCCCCCGGCTGGAGCTGATGACTACATCCCGCGAAGTTCAGAAGACGATGGCGGAAGCCATCCAGGGCATGTGGAAAAAGCATCTGGGGATTCATGTGGATATCCGTTCCTGTGAGTGGACGGCCTACAAGTTCGCGCAGAATTCCATGCAGTATGATTTTAGTTCCTCCTCATGGTCCGGGGATTATCTGGACCCTTCCAGTTTTCTGGATTTGTGGGGTTCCGCCTCCGGGAACAATAATACGGGCTGGTTTCATCCGGAGTATGAACGCCTGCTGGCGGAGAGCCGCGCCACTGGAGACCAGGAGAAGCGCATGGCCCTGCTGGCCCGTGCGGAAGCGCTGATGCTTTCCGAATCCCCGGTGATTCCCCTGTATTGGGCCAAACGGTCCTATTTGAAGAGGCCGGAAGTGCGGGGATGGCACCCCCTGCTGCTGGACAACCATTTGTTTGAGGATATCAGCCTGGACGCCGACCGGGAACATGGGAAGGAGGCCGCGCCTTGACCAGGATGATTCTGAAACGCCTGGGACAGGGGCTTCTGGTCCTGCTGGTGCTGGAAACTGTGACGTTTTTCCTGATACGCCTGTTGCCGGGGCACCCCTTCATGGGGGAAAAGAAACTTCCGGAGCATGTTCTCCAGCAGCTCCAGGCCAGTTACGGGCTGGACCAGCCCTCCCTGGTCCAATACGGGCGTTACTGGTGGAACATGCTGGTTCATGGCGACCTGGGACCGTCTTTGGTGAAGGAAGGCGTCAGCGTGGCGAATATGATCGCCCAGTCATTCCCTGTTTCCCTCCAGCTTGGCGTCATAGGCATGGCTATTTCCATTCTGGCGGGGGTTCCCGCCGGAATTGTGGCGGCACTATACAAGAACCGGTGGATGGACTGGTGGGTGATGCTGGTTTCCATGGCCGGCATTTGCATTCCCGCCTTTGTCGTGGCTCCGGTGCTGGGCGTGGCGCTGGGCATGCATGTCCCCGGCTTGAGCGTGGCCGGATGGGATTCTCCCGGTTGTGTGGTGCTCCCGGCTTTGACGCTGGGGCTGGTGAATGCCGCATATCTGGCGCGCCTGACGCGCGGCGGCATGCTTGAAGTGCTGGGGCAGGATTTCATCCGGACGGCTCGGGCCAAGGGGGCGGGGCCTTTCCGTACGGTTTGGAAGCACGCTTTGCGTGGCGGCCTGATTCCGGCCCTGTCCTATCTGGGGCCTGCTTTTGCCGCCATGATTACCGGTTCCTTTGTGGCGGAGACCTGTTTCCAGGTTCCCGGCATGGGCCAGCATTTCGTGAATGCGACAACGGACCGGGATTATTTTCTCATCCAGGGCCTTGTTTTGTTTTACGGTATTCTGATCGTCGCGGCCAATCTGGGTGTGGACCTGATGCAAATGGCCGTCAACCCGAGATTGAGAAAGGAATCATGAGAAGAAGAGGATGGAACAGGACGGAGGAACAGGGTTCCTCCCTGTGGAAGGACGCCTTTCTGCGTCTTTCCCGCAACCGGGCGGCCATGTTTTCCCTGCTGGCGCTGGCGCTGATTGCGGCGGCCTGTTTTCTGGGGCCCCTGCTGCCGTGGCTTCCGCATCCTAATGTGCAGGATTTGTCCCGGATTGCGGAAAGCCCTTCCTGGGGGCATTGGTTCGGCACGGACCAGCTTGGGCGGGATTTGCTGGCGCGCGTGTTGTACGGCGGCCGCATTTCCCTGCTGGTGGGCGTGGTCGCCACGGGCGTTTCCCTGGTGATCGGCGTGGCGTACGGACTGGTTTCCGGTTATGCCGGAGGCAGGCTGGACGCCCTGATGATGCGCCTGGTGGATGTGCTTTTTGCCCTGCCGTTCATTGTGCTGGTGATTATTTTTTCCCTGTCCGTGGAGGAGCCGGCCCGGAGGCTGACGCAGTGGGTTTCCGGCATGACGGGCTGGTCTGTGGAAATGGTGAGCCCCATGACCGGGCTGATTCCCCTGTTCATCGCTATCGGCGCTTTGGGCTGGCTGACGCTGGCGCGCATTGTCCGCACGCAGACGATGGAGCTGAAAGGGCAGGAGTTCGTGGAAGCCGCCCGCTCCCTGGGCATTGGTCACATGAAAATTCTGTTCCGCCATATTGCTCCGAATTTGTTCGGAACCGTCATCGTGTACACGACGCTGGCCGTTCCCGGCATCATGCTGCTGGAAGCCGTTCTGTCCTTTCTGGGGCTGGGCGTGAAGGCACCCAATTCCTCATGGGGAACGCTGATTAAGGAAGGTGCGGACCGCATGGAGGTTAGTCCGGAATTGCTCCTGTTCCCGGCGCTCCTGTTTTCAGCTACCCTGCTGGCGCTGAATTTCCTGGGGGACGGACTGCGGGACGCCCTGGATCCCAAGTCCTCCAGGGACTGATATTTTTAAGTAAAAATCATGAAGATTGCGTTAACGATTTCCATGCTGGTGGTCTCCAACGTTTTTATGACGTGGGCGTGGTACGGCCATCTGAAGAAGGGTTCCGGGGCGGATGACAAGCCCCTGCTGATGATTATTTTGATGAGCTGGGGATTGGCGTTTTTTGAATATTGCTTCATGATTCCCGCCAACCGCCTGGGTAGTGCGGGCGGGCTTAACGTGGCCCAGCTCAAGATTATGCAGGAGGTGATTACCCTGTGCGTGTTTATTCCTTTCGCCCTGTTCTACATCGGAGAAAAATGGAAGTGGGATTACCTGTGGGCGTTTTTATGTGTATTGGGAGCCGTTTTCTTCGTCAACAGGGAGCGTTTGTTCGGGTGACAGACTTTTTCCGTTCGCATTCCTCCCTCCGGACTGTCTTACCCTGAAGAAAGATGAAGATGAACATAATTCCTGTTTTTGCCGCAGCAGCCTCAATCGTTCTGGCCGCAGGCTGCCATCATCGCCACCATGATCGTGATTATTACCGTTCCGGGCCGCCGCGCCATGATCATTATCATCATGACCGTGACGGCTGGGAGCAAAGGCGGACAAAGCCGGTCCCCAAGCCGCGCCCGCATTACATAACCGCCAATCATGCTTCCTATCCCCGCCTGTACCAGCTCCTGTAGATTCGCGGGGACGTTTCTCTGCATCCGGAAGGGAGCAGGGCAGGTCCGTGACATGGAACAGGAGGAAGGGCCATGCGGGGAAAATGCCAGCACCGGCGTGCCGTTTATTCCGCTTTTCGGAATGGATTCCGTGCCTGTTCCCTCACGTCGGGACCGGTGGCGGGGGACTCTTGGCCGCGTTCGATGAGCCGCGCACAGGATATAGGCTTGAAAAGGCGCGGCGCCCCCGGCACTCTATGCGCCAGATCAATGACTATAGATGAGCAATTAGACATATTGATGGGCGGTACCGCCGTCGTGATCAGCCGCGAAGAGCTGAAGGAGCGTCTCAAGCTGGGCCGCCCCCTGCGCGTGAAGCTGGGCGTGGACCCTACTGCGCCGGACATCCACCTGGGCCATACCGTGGCTATTGAGAAATTGCGTCAGTTCCAGGAACTTGGCCACCAGGCTGTTTTGCTCATCGGAGATTTCACCGCCACGATCGGCGATCCTTCCGGCCGTTCCGTGACCCGCCCCCCCCTTTCCCGTGAACAGGTGCTGGAGAATGCGGAGACATATACCAAGCAGGCGTTCAAGATTCTGGACCGTGACAAGACGGAGATCGTGTACAATGGGGACTGGTTCCGCAAGATGACGTATGAGGAAGTGCTGAGGCTTAATTCCCGCGTGACCATGCAGCAGATGCTGGCCCGGGAGGATTTCAAGGCCCGTGTGGAGAGCGGCAGGGAGGTACGCCTGCATGAGATGCAGTATCCGATTATGCAGGGCTGGGATTCCGTGGAAATCCGCGCGGATGTGGAACTGGGCGGGACGGACCAGCTTTTCAACATCCTGGTGGGCCGTGACCTTCAGAAGGAGGAAGGCATGCTGCCGCAGATCGCCATGACGATGCCTCTTCTGGAAGGTCTGGACGGCGTGCGGAAGATGTCCAAGTCCTACGGGAATTACGTGGGCGTGGATGAGGCGCCGGAGATGATGTTCGGCAAGATGATGAGCGCCAGCGACGAACTGATGGATCGCTATTACCTGGTGTTGCTGGGCGAGAAGCGGGACATGGGATTGCATCCGATGGAAGCCAAAAAGCTCCTGGCCTGGAAAATCACGGCCCGCTATCATGATTCCGCCGCTGCGGATGCCGCGCGTTCTGACTGGGAAACCCGTTTTTCCAAGAGGGATCTGGCCGCCGCGGATTTGCCGGAAGTGGAGATTGCCTCCCTGCCTGCCGGCATGAATGCCCTGGCTCTGGTCTCCTTCCTGTTTGAAAACGTTTTCCAGGTGAAAAAATCCAATGGCGTTCTCCGCAAGGAGCATTTCGCGCCCGGCGCCATCCAGTTGAATGATGTGAAAATGACAGATCCCTCCGCCGTTTTGGAACTGGCTCCGGGCAGCGTCCTGCGCCTGAGCAAGAAGCATGCTGTGCGTTTCAAATAGAACGCCGGAGGCGGCATTGACCTTTTTCCCTTTTCCATGCCGGGATTCCTTGCCAAATTGGATCGCTTCACTATCGGCCTCATCGTCAGTGTGGGCGCGGGGATTCTGGTTCCCTGTTCCGGAGTATGGGATACAGTGTTCAGCCGCCTGAGCGATGCAGCCATCATTCTGCTTTTTTTCTTGTACGGGGCCAAGCTTTCCCGCCGTTCCGTATGGGAAGGGTTGATGCACTGGCGCCTTCAGGGGCTGGTGGCTGCGAGCACCTTTGTCATTTTCCCCCTGCTGGGCATGGTCAGCATGCCCTTGTGGAGTCGTGTGCTGGGGCCGGATTTGTGCATGGGCATGCTGTACGTGTGCATGCTGCCTTCCACCGTGCAGTCCAGCATAGCGTTCACTTCCATGGCGGGCGGCAATGTGGCCGCGGCCATTTGCTCCGCCTCCGTTTCCAGCCTGCTGGGGGTGTTCCTCACCCCCTTGCTGGTGGGGCTGGTGTGGTCCCGCGGAGGGGATGGAGGCGTGGATTTTTCCACTTTCCTGAACATCTGCTATATTATTCTGGTGCCTTTTGTGGCCGGCCAGTTCGCCCAGCGCTGGATCGGCAAATGGGTGGTCGCGCACCGGAACCTTACTTCCTGGACAGACCACAGCACCATCTGGCTGGTTATTTACACGGCGTTCAGCCATGCGATGATTAACGGCGTATGGAAAAATCTGCCCTGGCTTTCCCTGGTGGAGGTCCTGGCTTTTTGCGGCCTCCTTCTGGCCGCGGCCCTGTGGCTGACGGCTTTCCTTTCCCGCAGGCTTCATTTTTCCCGCGAGGATCGCATTGCGATTATTTTCTGCGGCTCCAAAAAGAGCCTGGCTACCGGCATTCCGATGATGAACGTGATTTTTGCCGGAGCCCCCATCGGACTGCTGGTGATTCCCATCATGGTGTTCCACCAGCTCCAGTTAATGGTCTGCTCCTTCCTGGCCCGGAAGTGGGCGAAGGATGTGGGAAAAGGGGAACAACTTTAAGAGGACCTTTGTCTGCCCGCCCTCTCAGTGTCCGGTCAGGCGCAGGACGCCGTCGTATTGCATGTCCCGGCCCGGAATAATGATGTGGCTGCCGCAGGAGGGAATTTTTGCGGTAACGGGTTTATGGCGGAACTGGGTCAAAAACCGCTGGAAGGATTCCATGTCTTCCTGGATGATTGTTACTTCCGTATAGGCGGGGTTGGTGGGCGCATGTGTGATTTCCACCCGGAAGGAGCCTGCGATGTTGCCGTCCGGCGCATAGAATTCCAGTGATTCTTCCGTAGAGGCGGGATGCATGAAGAACAGGAAAAACATGATGCCCAGGGCCGCCAGGGTGACGACAGTCAACGGAATATTTTTTCTGAGGGGACTGATATGCATGCTTTCTTTTCCTTCCTTCCCTAAGATTATGGGTTTTGCCGGAGCGTGTCAACCCCTCCGTGGGACAGGCTGCGGAGGATTCCTTTCCCATATTCTTTTCAAGGAACAGGTTCCGGAAGAGAGGGGGATGGAAAAAGGGTTGCGTCTGCGGGACAATGTGATAGCTTGTGCGGGCAAAGGGAACCCTATGACCGTACCTGTAAAGATACTGTCCGTATTGGCGGGGCTGAGCCTGGCTGGAAGCGCCCGGGCGCGTATTTGGACGAATGACCGGGGCGCTACCGTCGTAGCCGTGCTGGTGGCCGTCCGTGATGCGGAGGTGGATTTGAAGCTTCAGGACGGGCGCGTGGTGGCTGTTCCCCGGAATATTTTTTCCGGAGCCGATCAGGAATATATTCTGGAATGGGCAAAGTCTGACGGGACGCTTCCGGATACGGATGCAGGGGCGGAGAACCCTCCTGCGCAGGGAGATTCCGGCAGCCGATACGTTCCTCTGGAGCCGAATTGGGATGCTCCCTGGCCGGAGAGGGTGGCCGTTCCCGGTTTCCTGCTGGTAAAAACCATACAGGAGACGGAGGAATTGAGCGTGTATGAAACGGATCATTTCATTATAGAGTCTCCCGGAAAGCTGCCGGAAGCGGAGCGTATGGCCCTGGCCCGGCGCTTTGAAACCGTTCTGTCTGCCCTGGCGTCTGTTCCGTTGAACCTGGCGGTGGCCCGCCGGCCTTCCCGCAAGTATCTGGTGAGGGTATGTTTCCGGGAAGAGGATTTCAACGGGGCGCCGGGCTTGCGGAACGGGCATCTCAAGTTTTCCCCTACCAGTTTTACGGCCCTGTTGTTGCGCGATAAAAAGGGAAGGCTGCTGAAACCGGATGAACTGGATCCGCGCTTTGCCGTCACGCACTGGGCGGCGCAGTCCATGGATTGGGACCACTGGCTGGTGGACGGCTTTTCCGCGTACATGGCTTTTCTTCCCATGGAGAAGGAAGCGCTGGTACTCCGGAAGATTCCGGAAAGGCTGGCCACGAGGGTTCCGCGCGCCGTCCGCACGGGCAGAGAGGCTTTGCCGGCCCTGGCGGACATGCTGGACAGGGATGCCGCGCATTCCGCCGCGGAGCATGGCGTTCCCACCAGGGGAGGAAAGCTTCAGTATTGGGCCGATTTGTTATGGATGGTTTACTGGAGCCATCTGGAAGGGAACGGAAAGGCGGAGCGCCTCAGAAGCTATTTGAAGGTCCGTGATGCGGAGGGCGGCGGGAAGGCGCGTGCTGTTTTGCTGGATGGCAAAACTCAGGAAGAGGTACAGGGGGAAATGGCGGCCGCCTGGAAAAAAATGGGATTGCGGCTGAGATTTTCTCAGCCGGCTTCTGCTGCCGCGGACGGGAAGGCCGCGGAAAAATGACGGGAAAGGAAGGGAAAAAAACTGCCGGGCAGATGCGGGAAACCTGCGGTTCAAATGGTGCCGTTGAGTTTTCTCCCTATCCAGAACAGGGTAAGCAGAAGGAGAAGGGTGAAGAGCGTATACGGGCTGCACCAGAGCAGGATGCGCGTTTCCATGGGCGGCGGCACCGGGAGATCCCTGATTTCCTTAATGAGCCGCTGTATTTCCTCAGCTTTCACCATGCGCCCGCGTGTGATGGAGGCCATTTCCTCCATGAGCGCGGTATTGACGGGGCTGCCGATTTTTTCCAGCGTTTCACTCATGGTGATGACGGAAAGCGTAACGGATTTATCCGGTTCCGCAGAAGATGAAGCGGTGAGTTTCCAGGTGCCGGGGCGGTTGATTTTGACGGAGGCGGTAAAGGATCCCCATGTATGGTCCATCGTGTCCATTTGCACGCGGCTGGAGCTCCCTTCCGGAGCTGTAATATCCAGGAAAACCTCTCCATTCTGGAGGGGGGCCCCCAGTTTGTCGGAAACCATGGCGGTGACGGTCAGCGTGTCTCCCGGCCGGGGGCGTTCCGGGGTGGGAATCAGACGTATTCTTTCCCCGGCGGCCATGTTGCGCTGGTAACTCATCCAGCGGGCTACCTGGCTCCAGAAACGGTAATGGTATTTGTCCTCCACCCCGCGCCGCCATCGCCAGGCGGAATCCGTGCCCATGAAGAGGACTTTCCCGTGGCCGTAAGACTGGGTGACAATAAGGGGAATGCGGCCATAGGCATTCTTATCCGCCGCATGCACGGCCAGGACAGTGCTTCCCGCTTTGGGCCGTTCCACGGGGGCGTACCAGTTGAAGCCCGGCAGATTGCGCCATACTTCTTCGTTTTCATCCTCCGTATCCGCCAGCATGGTGAGCAGGGAGCCGCGGCCTTCCGGCGTCAGGATGAGAGGGGAGGGAGAGGGCTGGGTTGTCCCCTCCGGTTTGGCGTTAAGGAATGTAACGGGTATCAGGTCTCCCAGCTCGGATTTCAGGAGTTCCATTTGCCTGCCCTGATAGCCGGGAAGGAAGACGATGCCGCAGGCCTGGTTTTTTACCATGCCTTTGAGCAGGGAGGCCTGTTCTGCCGTCAAACCTTTGGAGCCCAGCCCCACGTCGCCGATGAAGATGACGTCATACCGGGCCAGGTCTTCCATCTTGTCCGGGAATTTGACCAGGTACCCGGGGCCTTCCCCCATTTCTTCCAGTCCCGGATGAAAGAGCAGGGTATGCACGTCCACGCCGGGATCCCGGTACAGGGCGTTCCGGATGAAGCGGTATTCCCAGCGCGGCAGGGTGTCGATGACCAGCGCTTTGATGGATTCCCTCCTGCCGGAGATGCTGAAGGAGGAGGCGTTATTATTGTGCATCCGTTCCTGGGGCTGGACGGGGAGTTTGAGTTCCAGCGTTTCCGCCCCTTCTTTTTCTATTTTCCACAGAACGGCGTCGGACACCTCCCCCTGGGCCGGAATAGTGACCGTGCGGGTGACGGTTTTTCCTGTATCCCTGGAAGTCATGGCAAGCGTGGCGCGCGTTTCCTTGCCCAGCGTGCTTTTAATGGTAAAGGGTATTTGCACTGTTTCCCCAATGATGCCGTAGGTGGGGGCTTTCACGTCCTGGAGGGCCAGGTCCGGCAGGGGGGAGGGGCTGCCTGCGGGAATGATGAACAGGGGGATGCCCCTGGTGCGCATGCGCTGGGCCTGCGTCAGCACGGAGGATGAGGCGTTGTGGCTGCCGTCCGTGAACATGATGACCGCCCGGAGATTGTCGGAGGATTGCATGGCGTCCTCCAGCGGTTTGGCCAGGTCTGTACCGGCCATGGCGTAATCCGGGGAGTCCGGAGAGGGAGATGCGCTGAAGGTAGCGTATTCCACTACATGCGTGTCGTTAAAGGATTCCGTACTGTTGCCCTTGAGCAGTTCCTGCACGTAGGCCGTGCGTGTGACGACATGCTGGGGGGATATTTCCACATCCTGCGTTTCCATGGAGCCGGAGCGGTCCTCCAGAATGGAAACCTTGGGTTTTTCCTGCGGGGCGGAGGTGATGACCCATTCCGGCTGGAAGAGCAGGAAGCAGATGAAGCCAAGGATTGCCAGGCGAAGGATTTCCAGTTTGAATGTCAGCGGCCGGCGGTTGCGTTTGCAGGCGATATGGCTTATCCAGATGCCGGCCGCCATAACCAGGACGGTCAGGATGACGCTTGATGCGGTAGGGTGAAGGCTCAGGTTCATGGGCGGGTGGTGGGGGAGGGGCGTTTGGACGTCTGCCCGGGCAGGCACAGGAGGGCTTCCAGCAGCAGGCAGGCGAGGGAGAAGAACAGGAAGAGCTTCCATGCTTCCTGCACCAGGGAGGGGGCTTCCGCCGCACTCTGCATGGAATTGATGGAAGCTTCCGGCAGAAGGAGGTGGAGTTTTTCATCCGTAATCTGGTCAGGCATGTCTTCCGTCCAGGGGCGGTTCACGGCGTAGGTCTGCGCTCCCAGGCGGTACACGCCCGCCGTATCGGCCGGAGAGCCGGAGGGGCGGCTCCCCTGGGCATTATCCAGGCGCACGGGGGTGTCTGTGGCGGATTGCGGCAGGGAGGCGTCATTCACCCGGAGGGAAATGGAGGTGGAGAAGCGTTCCGCCCCCCGGTCCGCCATACGCTGGAGCAGGGGGAGCAGCAGGTGGCCGTCCGCCAGGTTGGACCAGGAATATCTGGGCAGCGTCCCCAGGAACAGGGCGGAACCTGTCCCGGCCCTGACCTGGGCCAGGGCGCAGGAACCGTCATCCCAGGAGGCCAGGGTACGGTATTTGCCCAGCAGGGGCTTCCTGCGCACGGCGCGGAGACGGTTGGCGGGGATGGGCGTTTGATCGGAACCGTCGCGGAGGAATCCCCTTTGCCGGTCCCACGTTTCCAGACGGTAGTATTGTTCGGGCGCAGCCGTCTCCGTGGCGCCCCAGGAAACGCCCAGGAAGGAATGCCGTGTTCCGTGTTCCGTGTCGTCAGGCAGGAAGAGGACTATTCCTCCTTCTTCAATGAAGGTCTGGAGTTTTTTCTCCATTTCCGCGCGCGGAGGCGGCCCATGCCAGACGACCATGGACTGGGTGGCCAGATGAGACTGAGCCTCCCGCGTATTGCCGGGCATCGTGGCTTTCCTGTTGGTAAGGCCGGGAGGGGCGGACATCAGGGAAAGGGTTTTCCCCACTTCTCCCGAAGGGCCGAAAATCAGGATGTTGGCGAGAGGCCTGGGGGCGAAGGTGAAGAAGGAAATGTCATCCCTGGTGAAGTCGTCATGAGGCAGCGCAACGAAGCCGAAGCCGGATTCCTTGCCCTGCGGCAGGGGGATCTCTTTCCGGATGGAGGCGCTTTCCCCTGCCAGTTGCAGCGTGGAGGAGGCGGATGAGTTGTCCACGGAGAGTTGCACCGGCACATTCTCCGGCTGGTTGGGGTTGAACCCTTGGCGCAGCACTTCCAGGTCCAGCACCAGTTTTCCGTTGTTCACCTGAGCCTGACGGACTCTGATGCCGCGGTTGCTTGCCGGCCTGTCGCGGAGGGCCATGATGCGGACGGAGGGGGGCAGAGGCAGAGCGGCCAGCCTCTGGCGCACACCGGGCCAGAGTGGGGAGTCCGGCTTCCAGGAAGAGGCCTGCATGTCCGAGGCAATCCAGATTTCCGTCTTTCCGGAGCCTGATTCTTCCAGGTACGGGATGGCTTTTTGCAGAAGTGCCGGAATGTCTGCGCCGCCATCCGTCGTCTTGCTTACAGTCAGGTCCGTCAGGGCTTCCGGAGCGGGAATCTGGGTAACGGTTCCGGTGGCGGAATCAAGCAGGGAAAGGCGGCAGTGGCCGAGCTGCGCGAAAGTGGATTCCACCAGAGGGGGGATGGCATCCCGCAGGGAGCTGGTTTTGTCCGGACGGGCATCCATGGAGGCGGAACGATCCAGAACCAGCAGGACTTCGTTCAAGCCGGAGCTTCCCCAGCCGAAGAAGCTTCCAAGCAGGGGCCGCGCAAAAGCCGTTACCAGTGCAGCTGCGGCCATCACGCGCAGCGCCAGAATCAGGTAGTGCAGCAGTTTTTTCGTTCCGCGTGTTTCCCTGGCCGCCCGAAGCAGAAATTCCATGGCCGCCCAGGGGATGGAACGATGCCGCCACCGGTTGACCAGGTGGATGATGATGGGAATGGAGGCTGCAAAGAGAGCCCACAGCAGCCAGGGAGAGTTGAAGGACATGGCGGGATAGGGATAATTGGAGGGTCAGAGCTGTCTGGTCAGGTGGCGGGCTGGTCAGGCAGCAGTTGCCGGAGGATATGAAGGGTCATTTCCCCGGTTTGCTGGAAGGATTTTTCTCCCAGAATGCCGATGTTGTCTTTGGAAGTGTGCCACCAGTTGCCGTCCTGGAAGTCGTCAATCAGGTTCAGCGTATCCACGCCGCGTTCCATGAAGGGAACGTGGTCATCCAGGATGGCATAGCCGGATACCCCCCATTCCTCCGTGGAATAACCCAGGTCACGGATGGCGCGGGAATAAACCCGGTACATGGATTGGGGCGTCATGGACGGGATGCGTATCTTTTTACCCTGCCGCCCCACCATGTCCAGATTGATCATCCATTTGGGGAGCGGCTGTTGCATGGCGGAGGCGTAATGCCTGGAACCGTACAGCCCGTCGTCGCTGTCCATATGTTCCGCAAAACTTTCTTCCCCGTCAAAAAACACAAGCTCCAAATTTCCGGCGCGTGCGGGTTCTCCGGACAGAATGCGGGCTGTTTCCAGAATGGCCGCAGCTCCCGAGGCCCCGTCATTGGCTCCGGTGAATCCGTCAATGCCCTGCTTGGTGTCAATGTGGCAGGTCAGCAGACCCCGCACCGGATCCAGGAAGTTGGGCGTCTTGCCAAAACGGGCTCTCAGGTTGACGAAGCGGACGGGACCCTGGGGCGTTTCCTTCTCAAAACCCTGTTCCCGGCAGGTCCAGCCGTATTTGGCCAGTTCCTCCTTCAGGTAGTCTATCTGCCTGCGGTAGCCGGGGGTGCCTGAAGCGCGGTTCCCCATTTCCGTTATCCGCGCGGCGTGGAACAGAGCGTTTCCTCCATTGAAACAGTCCGTCTGCCGAATCTGCGCGGGAATGGTTTCCGCGCCGGGCAGGGGCGTTTTTACGGGATTTTCGCACTGCATCAGCAGGGCCGTAAACAGGATAAGTCCGATGCGGGGCGTCATGAAAAAAGGGGGAAGGAAATTTACTTGGAATCAGGCCATTCGTCCTGGCCCAGAAGCTCAAGAATGCGGATGAATTCCGCTTTGCTGGAGAAGGTGATTTCGATGGAACCCCGGCTACCCTGGCCGGAGATGTTCACCGGAGTTCCGAATTGTTTGGCGAGAATGCCGGAAATTTTTTTGTACTGAGGGGAGGACGGCTTTTTAGCGGGAGCCGGCTCCGGCGGGTTGAGCATCTTCTGAATGGCTTTTTCCGTCTGGCGGACGGTGTAGCCCTTGTTGACGATGTCGCGCCCAAGCTGGATTTGCTGATCCTTGTTTTTAAGAGAGAGAAGCACCTTGGCATGCCCTACGCTGATAAAGGTATTGCCCAGCATGTCCTGAACCGGCTGGGGCAAATCGAGCAGCCGCATGCTGTTGGCCACGGCGGCGCGGGATTTGCCTACGCGTTTGGCGATGTCTCCCTGTTTCATGCGGAACTCCGTTTTCAGGCGCATGTAGCCGGCGGCTTCTTCCAGCGGGCTGAGGTTTTCCCGCTGGAGGTTTTCAATCAGGGCCAGTTCCAGCACGTCTTTGTCGGAAGCCTCCCGGATGATGGCGGGCACGGTGGACAGCCCCAGGATGCCGGAGGCGCGCCAGCGCCTTTCTCCGGCAATCAGTTCATATTTGCCGCTTTGCGTTTCACGGACGATCAGAGGCTGGATAATGCCGTGTTCCTTGATGGAATCTACAAGTTCCGCCAGCTGCTCCGGCGTGAAGATGGCGCGCGGCTGCAGGGAGCTGGGAATAATGGCGGCATGGGATAGCTGATGCACAACGTCTCCCGCCTGGGGAGCCGCCAAGGATTCACGAGACAGATTTTGATTGATAAGGGCGTCAAAGCCTTTCCCCAGAGCCGGTTTTGCCATAGCAGGGAAGAGATTAGCATGAACCGGTTCCGTTTTCAACAGGGTATTTTATTATCCGCGGCGGAAATTCCGGCGTTTGCATCTGGCGGAATATTTCCTGTTTCCGGACGTATCAGGCGTGTTGCTCCCGTCCCTGGGGGAGGGCAAGGATGGTTTGTGTCCGGGAGCGGCCTGATGCCGTTGGGCCGGCCCCATTCCGGCGAAGGCCCGTTTCCGGGAAATGAACAAAAAAATGAACAAAATGAATAGCAATCAACAGTCCGGCCGTGACGCCGTTTTCTCCCGCGGAGTCGTTGTGGCGCAATACGCGCGAGAATTTCTGGAACCTCTCACCCCCTCTTTCAAATGAAACTCAATTTGACGGAAGAACAAAAGAAAGCAGCTCTGGAAGCAGGAAAACAGGGCATGAAAGACGCTTATGAAAAAAGCGGAACCCGCCCCGGACTGACCTGGTGGGAACGGCTCTTGTGGGTGGTTCTGGCCGGAGCGGCTTATGCGGCGTCCTCCCTCCTCTCCGGCTGCGGGCATACCGTAGACGTGACTGCGGAGCGGGCGCGGATATGCGGGGACGGCTCCTGCCTGGTGCTGGAACCGGGGCATCTGTCCTACTTCCAGAAACAGTCGAAAACGGAGATCCCTCCGGTTATCCGGAAAGTCCGGCAGGGCAAGTGACTAGGCGCCGTCCGATCTTTTGCCCCGGCGTTTTCAGGAAAAACGGCTTTTCAGGAGCCGTTCCGGGGGGATTATTCAGCGCCCCGGTCGGATGTGATGGCATAAAATCTGGTTATGAACGCTTTATTTGCCGCCGCCTCCTATTATCTGGCTGCAGGCCGGAAGGTGGAGGAAATGGAGGAGGACGGACGCTTCCTGGATGTCTATATCCGTACTCCCAAACTTGTCCTGATGGCGCGCAGGGTGGATTCCTCCGCGCCTTTCGGAAAGATTGTCGATGTCCGCTTCCGGTTTGAGCCGGGCCGGTGTGATGCCTGGCATCTCCATTTCCTGGCGGGAGATGTACGGGAGTTGCTGGCTTATGAACGGGAGATTCTTTCCCTGCCCTGGATTCTGACCCAGCATGGCAAGCGGGGGGACGGTAGATTGGTAAAATTGCCTGCTTCCCGGTTTTGCCGTCTGCTGGGAGCGTTTGTGGGAGGCGGGGCGTTTTCCTGATTCTGTTGATGAAAAGGAAGCCTCCGTGCGGATGTCCGCACGGAGGCTTTTCCTTGCCCGGATGTCATGGAAGCAGGTTGCCGCAACGATGGTTGAATTCTCCTGCCCTCCTTTTCCGGGAGTTTTTTTGCAGGTTTCCCCTAAACCAGGGATTGTGCGAACCGGTACGCCTCATTGCTGCGGTTCAGCCAGCCTGTGCCGAACACGGGAAACTGTTTGCAAGAATGGTAAAATGACTTGCGCTGTTCATGGAGAGTGGAAAGAAACGCGGGCTCTCCAGTCCGGGCGAGAACGGTTTGCAACATCTGACGGGTTTGTTTTCCCGGAATTCCGTCCACCGTGAGACCGGCGCCGTGGACATTCAGCGCGCGCTGCAAAATCTTCCCGGTATTCCTGCTCCCGGAATTGAAAAAATGATCCCGCAGGATGAATTCAACGCCAGGATAAGCGTCGGAACCCAGCCAGGAACGCACGGCGGCGGTGTTATCCAGGACATACTGGAGACAACCTTCCCAGGCCTCTTCACGTTTCCCGGCATCCAGCAGGGCCTTCAATCTGTTAAACGCGGCCAGTTCAATGCCGTCGCAAATGCCGCAAATCTCCCACTTGCCGCCCTTGTCGGCGGCGGGAAGGCGGGAAACGCGCAGGGAATCCGGCCCGGTGACGCGGCTGTCTTCCAGGCGCAGGGTGGCCGCAGCCATGGTTCTTTCTGTAGTATTCATTGGGTCGAATCATGGTTTCAGTTGGACGGAACGGCAATAGAGGCGTATTCAAGAGGGAAAACGGCTTCCTGAGGCGGCGTTGTTGCCAACGGAACCTCCTTACCGCTCCAAAAGTGGAGTGGCCCTTCGCTGCTGGAAGCTGACGGATATGGCCGTGAGTGGAATGATGCTCTTGCCAGATGTTGCATCTGCTTTATTTCCGTCGGCTGCTGCATTCCACTGGAAATATTAACGAATAATGAACGTTAAAAAGCGGCACGCCGGAATTCGCGGGAACGGCCAATGACGCCCGTCTGACAACAAGCAACCCGCTCAAGGATTGACCTTGAGCGGGTTATGATGGAGCCGCTTGTCAGATTTGAACTGACGACCGTCCGCTTACAAGGCGGGTGCTCTACCACTGAGCTAAAGCGGCATAGTAATGAGGTGCCCATATCTACAGAAGATGGCCCGTTGTGGCAAGCCGAAAATGGATCGGCAGGCATGGATGTCTCCATTTTAGCGATTCACAACGCTTCAGGAGTCAAACAGGGAGCCCTGTTCCAGCGGCGGATCGGCTGGCGGTTCCTCCAAATGGGGGGCTGTTTCCGTATGCAGCGTTTCCGTGGAGGGGGGGCTTTCCGGGCGTTCCGCTGTTGCGGAAGGAGCGGTTGTTTGTTCCTCCGTTTCCTCATTTCCGGATCTGGGCGGAGGCATGATGCGGGAGACGCGTTCCACAGGATGCCTGGTAATGATATTTCCCTGGGCTCCGCGGTTCTTGATTCTCAGGTCCGCGAAGTGGAAGGGCCTGATCAGGTTACGGAGTTTCAGAACGGCTTTTAGGTAAACGTTTACGCTTATCTGGGAACTGTTTTCTTCCGTTTCATGCACGGAGAAATGGAAGATGCGCGTTCCCTTCGCGCCCCGGGTGAGCGGATATTCCTTGTCCCTGGTGAACCCTCCTATGCGGAAGCGCTTGGCGTACACGGGGCCGTCTTTTCCGTCCCGGTAGATCAGGTTGAACACGGGGTCATCCCCTTTTTTGATGACGGAAATATAAAGGGGATTTTTACCGGCGAAAAATTTGTCCTGAATCCGCACGATTTTGAGCACCCCTGCATTGTCAATGATCAACACGTCATCCAGCGTAGAGCATTTGCAGACGGGATTCCCCTTCTTGACGCCGTAGCCGGCGAAGCCTTCTTCGTCAATATACAACGTTTCATTGGCCACGGCCACCTGCGCGCGGTTTACGGAACCGAAGGAGGAAATTTCCGTTTTCCGCGGATAGGCGGCGCCGTATTTTTTACGCAGGGCTTCAAACCAGCGGATAGTGAATTTGGTAAGCTGGTTGAGGTTCTTCTGCGTTTGTTCGATGTCCTCTTCAAGCTGGCGGATGTGCTGGTCCGCCTTGAAGGCGTCAAATTTGGAAATGCGCTTGATTTTAATTTCCGTCAGCCTCACCAGGTCATCCCTGGTAATGGGGGCGCGCAGTTGGGATGCAAACGGCTGCAATTCCCGGTCAATGGTGCCGAGCACGTCTTCCCACGTTTCGGAATCTTCAATGGAGAGGTAGATGCGGTTTTCAATGAATATTTTTTCCAGGCTTGCCTGGTGCCACGCCTCGTTCAGTTCCCTGAGGCGTATTTCCTGCTCCTGGCGCAGGATTTCCTTGGTGGAGTCCGTGTTGTAGCGCAGGATGTCGCTGACGCACATGAACCTGGGTTTTTCCTCCACAATGACGCAGGCATTCGGGGAGATGCTGACTTCACAGGCGGAGAAGGCGAACAGGGCTTTCCTCGTCTGCTCCGGGTCCGTCCCGGCCGGGAGATGGACCAGAATGTCCACATGCTGGGCCGTATTGTCCTCAATGCGGGCGATTTTAATTTTTCCCTTTTCCGCAGCGGAGACAATGGAATCAATTAAAATTTCCGTGGTGACGCCGAACGGGATTTCCGTGATGCGGAGAAGTTTTTTCGATTCCGTAAGGATGCGCGCCCTGATGCGGACGCGGCCCGTGCCGCGTTCCCCGTCACGGTAATTGGTGGCGTCCATCACGCCTCCGGTCGGGAAGTCCGGCAGAAGCTGGAAGGGCTGGCCGCGCAGGTAGGCGATGGAGGCTTCAATCAGTTCATTGAAATTGTGGGGGAGAATTTTACTGGAAAGTCCCACAGCAATGCCTTCCGCCCCCTGAGCGAGAAGGAGGGGGAATTTGACGGGGAGGCTGACCGGTTCCTTGTTCCTGCCGTCGTAGGAAAGCTGCCATTCCGTGACTTTGGGGCTGAATACTACGTCACGCGCAAAGGAGGTGAAGCGGGCTTCAATATAGCGGGAGGCCGCTGCGGGGTCTCCTGTCAGAATATTGCCCCAGTTTCCCTGCGTGTCGATAAGCAGCCCTTTTTGTCCCAGACCCACCAGCGCGTCTGCAATGGAACGGTCGCCGTGCGGGTGGAATTTCATCGTGTCTCCCACGATGTTAGCCACTTTATTATAACGCCCGTCGTCCAGGCGGTCCATGGCGTGCAGAATACGGCGCTGCACAGGTTTAAACCCGTCATTAATCTTGGGTACGGCCCGTTCCAGAATGACGTACGAGGCGTAATCCAGAAAGTAGTCGGCATACATGCCTTCCACAGACTGACTCGCGGGAACGATGTGGGCGGGTTGAGTCACAACGGCGGATATTAAAGGAATTGTTCCGGGGGGGCAAGCGCGATCTCCATAAAGAAAATAACCGGCTTCCCGTTTTGGGGAAAGCCGGTTTTCCGGAGAAAGAAAGCGTAAAAGCAATCAGGCCTGCTTGGCTGTCAGCCTGTTTCTGAGTTCCTCCGCTTCAGCGCGCAGGGTGTCGAGTTTGGCTGTCTGGGCTTCAAGTTCGGCGATTTCTTCCAGAACGGCCGCCAGGCGGCGCAGGTCGGCGGGCTGGGCGGCTGCGAGAGGCTGCGCTTTGGGAGCGGCTGTATTTTTGGTGCCGGGTTTGCGGCCGCGCTTGACCTTGGATGCCTTCATCCAGCTTGAGATGGTCACCGTGCTGATGCCGAACCGTTCGGAGGCTTCTTTCTGGGCGCCCCTTTTGTTTTGAGTCTTCCGTTCAGCAATGAAATCAAGAACGGATTGTTTTTCTTCGGGCGTGTAGCGCCTCCTGTTTTTGGTGCTGTCGTTGGAATTCATGATGTTGACGAGTGATTATTTACTTAACCAATTATTTTTGGTCTGGCAAGAAAAAAGTATATATATTTTAATATCTTTTAAGAGGATGTTTAAATGACGGTCGCATGTTGTTGAAGTTCTGTCGCGTTCTCTTTACTTTATTCCTGATTTTTATTGCTAACGGATTGATTTTTTGATGATTTTGCAGGAGAAATTGAGGGATATTTAAACGCGTTTCCATGTTATATCCCGGGTGAAGCCTTTTCCGCAATTTTCCTGTTGATCCGGATGCGGCCGCTGTTCCCGCGCCCGTTCTCCAGCCGGGATTTTGAGGTTGCAGGGAGAAGCGGAATCGTATAAAATCATCCCAATTTCCCAGCCATTTTATCAAGATGACCGATCAGACAGGAACTCCGTCTTCGCCAGAACCTCCCAAGCTTCGGCGCCGTTTGGTAACGGCAGCCCCCGCAGCTGGGCCCAAGGTAAAATTTGTTTCTCCCGCCGCGGAAGGCGTGGAGGTTGTCAAGCCGCGTTTTCTCACTCCTGAGTTGCAGGCCAAGCTGGCTCAGGAACAGGAGGAAGCCGCCCGCCGTGCAGCGGAACAGGCGGAGGCGGACAGGATTGCTGCGGAAAAAGCGGCCGCCGAGCAGGAGGCCGCCCGTATCGCCGCAGAAAAGGAGGCGGCAAGAATAGCTGCCGAGGAGGAAGCCGCCAGAATCAAGGCGGAACAGGAGGCTGCCGAAGCCGCGCGCATTGCCGCGGAAAAGGAAGCAGCCCGTGTAGCCGCTGAAGAGGAAAGAGCGCGCCTTGCGGCGGAACAGGAGAAAAAGGAAGCCGCTTCCGCCCCCTTGCCTGACCCGTCCGTGGATGCCCAGATTCAGGATGCCCTCGCCAAGGTGGCGGAGGCCCAGAAAGCCCTGGCGGAGGCCCAGGCCGCTGCCCTGGCCCAGGCCGCAGGGGTAGCGCCCGCGGCTGTGCAGACTCCGGAACCGTCTGTTCCGGAACCCGCTCCAGCGGGCACCGCTCCCAAACTGAAAGTTTTCAAGACGGCCGCCGCTCCCGCTGCGGCGGAGAAACCGCCAGCAGCCGCTCCGGAAAGCGCCGTTCCCAAGTTGAAAGTGTTGAAAACCCCTGTGGGGGCCGCTCCCGTTTCTTCCGTGTCTCCCGCCGCGGTTCCCCAGCCTGTCAATACCGCAGAAGTTTCCCCTGCCGCCGACGCCCCTCTGGCGGGCGACGGCGGTATTCAGCCTCCTGCCGGAACGGAATCCGCCCGGGATATGGCCGATTCCGTGGATAAATCCAGGTCCCTGCTGCGGGGTGTTATTTATGGGGTATGCGCCCTGGTTGTCATCGCTGCCGGCGTAGGAATTTATGCATGGAGCACCAACAGCAAGAAAGAAAAGGTGGAAGGAGAGAACGCCCGACTGAATGCGCTGGTAGTGGAAGGCGGGAAACTGGGCCGCAGCCGTCTGTTTGATTCCAAGAATCTCAGCCGCGTTCCGGATGTGAAAGTCGTTCCCGATGCCGAGGATGCCGCTCTGCTGCTCGCCAATGTGAGGGGAGTCAAGGGCAACAGGGAAAACTGGCCCGGAGCCGCCCACCTGGTTTCCATCATGGCCCAGATGGATGACAATATTGCCCGCCAGGTGGTGGAAGACATGAAAAAAAATGTCGGCAGGTACAGCAAGGAAAAATATTCCATGATGGTGACCCTCTTGGCCAAGTCTTCCAGCCCCGCCATGCGCGATATGCTGAAAGACCTGTACGCTTCCATCAGCAACAGCAAGAACAAGAAGATCCAGGACAAGCAGGCCGTAGTGCTCAAGTACATGCGTTTTGCCATGAAGCTGGACGACCTTGACGACGTTATGGAAATCCTTCAGAAGAAGGATGCTTCCCCGGATTTGATTTCCTCCGCTTTCCGTACGGCCCGCTACCTGATTGACGGAGCTCCTCCGGCCAAGCGCAAGGCTCTTTCTTCCAAACTGCTCCAGCATCAGAAAAACATGCCGGAGGAAAATGTTAAAATGCTCTACAAGCTGCTGGCCCGCACCGGGGATCCCAAGGTGCTGGACATGATGGAACAGAGCTATAAGGAGGATCCCAAAAAGGCGCTTGCCATCATTACGGCCTGGGGGGACTGGAATACGGATGACGCCGTGCCGTACCTGTTCAAGGCATGGAAAGACGAATCCCTGCATGAACGGGTGCGTTCTCAGGCTCATGATTCCATTCTCCGCGTACTTTCCGTGGATCGTGACCGGGATGACAACGCCACGCTCCAGTTGTTTGATCCCCTTATTGCAGATGCCAAAACGAGCGAACGCCGCCAGTTTCTGGTTTCCGCATTCAAGAGGCTCAGCAACCGCCCGTACGTGATTCGCCTGCTGGGCCGCATCAAGCAGACGGCGGAAGACCAGAGAAACGCGGTGGAACCAAAATTCCAGGCTGCGGAGGAAGCTTTGTTCAAGGCGGAGGACAAGTTCAAGGCCAACCCCGGCGATGCTGCCGCCAAGGCTGATTATGAGGCCAAGGAAAAGATTTATAATGAGTTGTCCAGCCAGAAAACCGGGGAAGACAAGGTGATTACGGCGGTGGAAAAGGCTTTGGAAAAAGTCAAGAAGACGCCTGTTCCCTCCAAGAAGGCCGCTTCTGCCGAGGACAGGGAAGATGACGAGTCTTCCGTGATTAAGACCATTTAAGCGGTTTCATCAATCGCATCCGCAAACCGGGGGGAAAATAATCCCTCCGGTTTTTTTATGTGTGGAAGTGATAACCGTGATGATGAAAGGGGGCAGTATTGGTTGAAATAGGGTGAATTAGGGGTTAAAGAGCCTGAAAGCTGGCAGCGGCAGGAGATGACGAGGCCAACCATCAACAGGACAGGGGGGGCAAGCCTCCAATGTCAATCCAGCCCCCAAAGGCGGCCACGTTATCTTCCACATTGAGGACGCTGCCACGGACAGGAAAGAATACGGTACGGTGATTGACGGAGAAGGACCCGGGGAAAGGCCGGCCATGCTATGGGATGAAATGAATATCGTCCTTCCGGCCCGCGGAGGAGTGCGGGGCTGCCTGAGGGATTTCCGGGGAGAAACGGAAAAGGATACCCGGGCGACTTGCAAAAACAGGGAAGGTTCCAGCGGCGCGTCCTGTTCCCGGTTTTTTATGGCTGGCCCTTACAGAAGGAGCCCTGTCTGGTAGATCAGCGTGGCCGTTGCAAAACCCAGGAGGGTCAATCCGCCGAATTGCGCCAGAGCGAACCACCAGGTGCCCGCTTCCCTTTTGGCGACGGTAACAGTGCCGATGCAGGGCAGGGCGATCAGGCAGAATATCATGATGCTGATGCCCTGGAGAGGGGTGTAGCTGGCTTTAAGGCGGGCGTTCAATGTCTGCTGGGCCGCCGGGCCCGAATTCCCGTCTTCCACCGCATAGAGAATGCCCATCTGGGTGACGAAGATTTCCTTGGCGGCAAAGGCTCCCACCAGGGCGGAATTGATTTTCCAGTCAAATCCGGCCACCTGCGTGACGGGTTCCATCCAATGGCCTATTTGTCCGGCGTAGGAACGTTCCATGGCCGCTGCGTTTGTCGGCGCCGTGTCTTCTTCCGGCCTGGGGTAGGTGTTCAGGAACCACAGGATGATGGAGGCCCCAAGGATGAAGGTGCCCGCTTTCCGGACATACATGAAGGCCCGCGACCACATCAGGACGCCCACCTTCCGCAGGGAGGGGAGGCGCAGGCGTTTCATGTGGTGGAGGGAATCCCTCTGGGGCGCCTTGAAAAGCGTGTTTTTCAGAAGCCGGGCGCAGCACAGCGCCAGCAGGACGCCGCTGGCGTAAATCCCGAACAGAACGGGGGCCTGCAGGCGGGAGGGAAACAGGGCGGAGACGAACATCATGTAGATCGGCAGGCGGCCCGCACAGCTCATCATGGGCAGCACGGCGATGGTGACCAGACGGTCGCTGCGCGTTTCAATTCTCCTGGTGGACAGGATGGCGGGAACCGAGCAGCCGAATCCCAGCAGGAGGGGGGCAAAGCTGCTGCCGTTCAATCCCATGATTTTCATGATGCGGCTCATCAGGCGGGAAACCCTCATCATGTATCCGCTGTTTTCCAACACAGTAATGGCCCCGAAGAGGAGAACCACGTTGGGCAGAAAGGCCAGTACTCCGCCCACGCCGCCTACCACGCCTTCCCCCAGCAGGGATTGCAGGCGGGGCCACGGTTCCAGCATGCGGCAGGCCCAGACGCTGAACAGCTGGGTGCCCGTCTGGATGAGCCTGACCAGCGGATCCCCGATAGCGAAGCTCAGAAAGAAAATAATATAAACAATGCCCAGGAAAATAAGGGACCCCCATATTCTGTGCATCAGGACGGCATCCAGTCTGGTTCTCCACAGGTTTTCCTTTGCCTCTGTTTCCCGTTCCATAACGTTTACCGGAACGTAGCTTAAAATCTGTCAATTTGACAGGCAAGTCTAAAAGCCCGGTTTTGCGGAAAGAGGTATGGGGTCCGGCAGTCTGTTTTAGAGATGGAGCGCTGACGTATTGATCCGGATGGTTTCAGAGGTGTTGCCTCTTTTCAGCGGCGCAAGGCCGCCAGGCCCTGGATGAAAAGGATGGCCGCAGAGCAGCCGAAGACCATGGAGGGCAGGAATTGAAGCATATACAGCGGATCTGTGGAACCGTTCCCGTAGGAGGGGAAGATAAAGGCCAGAATCAACGCGATCAGGGACAGCCCCCACGCCAGCCATGATGCAGCGGGAATCCGGCCTCCGGGGGCCGCGGGTGGCAGCTGCGGCAGACGTTCCTGCCGGATGCCGCGCTCGTCAGTATCGCGTCCGGAGAAGGACGGCCGCTTTTTCTTGACGGGAGGCAGGGAGGACTGCGTTTTCATGGCGTTTTCCGGTTTGCGGACGGATAGTGAAGAGGGGGCTTCCCCGAAGGGAAGCCCCGTTGTGACGTGAATCAGAACGCCGCACGCCGTGCAGCGCATGCCGGTTTTGGCGTCCAGCCCGGCCGGGTAGGTGTACCCGTGGCCGCATTGGGAGCATGTGGCGGATTCTCTCATGGTCTGGCTCGGATAGATGTTAGTCGTCCAAGGGGAGCAGATCCTCCCGGTCAGCCTTGGTTTCGGGTCTCTGGCGGATTTCCTCAAGCTTGGCTTTCATCTGCTCGCAAATGTCCGGATGCCGGGCGGCTACGTTGTCAAGTTCCTTCGGGTCTTTTTCCAGGTCAAAGAGGCTTCCTCCTTCCGGGGACTTGCTCATTTTCGCGGAGGCCCCGTTGATGCCGTCGCGGATGGCAACGCCGGCGGGAATGAACTTCCATTTGCCGTGGCGGATCGCCAACGCTTTGCCGGTGCTGTTGATGACGTGGTAGTCACGGCCCTTGGCGGATTTGCCCAGAAGGGCGGGCATCACGTTTTCAGAGTCACGGAAGGAATTGGCCTTGTCGGGGGCCAGCAGTTGTTCCAGGGAAGCTCCCAGATCCATCTGGTTGAGCAGGGCTTTGCTTGTGGTTCCGGGGGGGACCACGCCGGGCCATTTGATGATGAACGGAATACGGGAACCTCCTTCCAGAATGCTGTATTTGCCTGCGCGGAAGGGGCCGGCGGGGGAATGGGCGGCGTTGTCCCGGACGGCGAAATCCCTGTAGCCGTCATCCAGCACGGGGCCGTTGTCGCTGGAGAAGATCACCAGGGCGTCTTTTTCCAGACCGGCCTGTTGCAGAGCGTCCGTGATGCGGCGCACGCAGTCGTCCAGTTCCACGGTCACGTCACCGCGCACGCCGTGCCGGCTTTTGCCTACAAAGCGTTTTTCCGGGCAGCGCGGCACGTGGATGTCATGTGTGGCGAACATCAGGAAAAACGGTTCCTTGGCTTTGGCGCTCTTCTGGATGTATTCAATGGCTTTATCCGTAATTACATCGGCGTTTTCCTCATCCTTCCACAAGGCGCTTTTGCCTCCCTTCATGAAGCCGATGCGTCCAATTCCGTTGATAATGGCCTGATTATGCCCGTGGCTCCACATGAGTTTGAGCTGGTCCTTATTGTCCTTGCCATTGGGAAGCCCGGGGAAGTTGTGCTTGTAGGATACTTCAATGGGGTCGTTCGGGTCCAGATTGCGGACATTGCCGTTTTCCAGAATCACGCAGGGAACGCGGTCGCCCGTAGCGGCGAAGATAAAGCTTTCGTCAAATCCGATTTCGTTCGGGCTGGGAGAGATATGCCTGTTCCAGTCAATTTTCTTCCCCTTTTCCCCCAGGCCCAGGTGCCATTTGCCCACCATGTAGGTTTTGTAGCCGTGGGATTGGAGCATCCTGGGCAGGGTGGGTTTCTTGGTATCGATAATGAGGGCGGCGTCTCCCGGCAGGATGCCCGTGCCTTCCTTGCGCCACGGGTATTCCCCGGTGAACAGGGCATAGCGGGAAGGGGTGCAGACGGATGTGGTGGAATAGGCGTCCGTGAAGCGGCAGCCCTGCTCGGCAAGCCTGTCGATAGAGGGGGTGGGAATCCCTTTGGCTCCATAGCAGCCTACGTCTCCATAGCCAAGGTCGTCAGCGTAAATCATGACGATGGCTCTGGGAGGCTTGACCTTGGGCGTGACTGCGGCCGGGCAGGCCGCCGCCGCTGCCAGGGCAAGCATCAGGTGTAATGCGGGTTTATTCATGTTGCCAGGTGTGTGTGATGATATTTTCTGGAAAAGGCGGTTGGAAGGATGCGGCTGTTCAGGCGCGGGCCGGACCTTCGGGATTGTCCGGAGGCTGTTCGCCGGGCTGTTCCGGCGGAAGCACGGGTTCCGTCATGGGGCGCATGCTGGCATTCTGCCAGATGTACCGCTTGTAGAGGACCTTGATGGCTGCCGTCAGGGGGACAGCCAGCAGGGCGCCGACCAGGCCGCCCAGAATGAGCGTCCAGATCAGCACGGAAAACATGACCGTGAGCGGGTGGAGTTCTACGGAATCCCCCACGATTTTCGGCTGAATGACCCATCCGTCAAATTGGTTGACGGCCAGGAAGATGCCGGAAACAATCAGCACGTGCTGGAAATCTCCCCATGTGAACCAGGCCAGCAGCACCGCAGGGATAAAGGCGGTGATAATGCCCAGATAGGGAACAATGCCCAGCACGCAGACCGCGGCGCCGATGGTGATGGCGTATGGCAGGCCGAGCAGTTTCAGGCAAATGGCGATTAGAATGCCTTCAATGATGCTTACCAGCATCTGTCCGCGGAAGAAGGAAATCAGGTATCCGTTGATTTCCTCCATGGTCTCCACCACGTCTTTTCTGAATTTGGAGACTTTCAGGGGCAGGATGCTGGGCCATTTTTCTTTGATTTTGTCCGCCTCCAGCAGAAAATAAAAAGCGAAGATGGGCGTGATCAGGATACTGACCATGATTCCTATGGTGCTGTACAGGGCTCTCCCTCCGGAAGTGAGCCAGCTCATTAGCTTGTCCTGGTAAAAGGAGGAATTGATGGTCATGTAGGCTCCCAGTTTTTCCCGGGCGGTCCGGGCGTTTCTCAGGTCATGGATTTCCGCCTCCGTATAATGGCTGGTATTCAGTTCCCGCAGACTGGTTCTGTAAACACTGTCAATGGTGCGGGAAATGAAAGGTATTTCAATGGTGGAGTCAATTAGTTCGGAGGTTTTGTTCCATAGCTCCATCCGGTTGTCGATCAGTTCGTCCGTTTGCCTGATCAGGGGAGGAAGAATCGTGGCTCCAAAGCCTACCAGGACAGCCAGAGCCGCAAACATGACCGTGACTACGGCCCAGGAGCGGGAGAATCTGAAATGCACCAGCCAGGAAACGATAGGTTCCAGCAGATACGCCACGACGGCGGCAATCAGGATGGGCAGGAGAACCGGTTCCAGGAACCCCAGAACTTCCACTACTTCAAAAATGACGAAAGCCGCGATGCACAGCATCACCAGAATGGAGGCGCCTGTCAGGGCATGCCAGCAGGTTTTTTTCTGGAAGGGGGAAGGAATGGAGGGGACGGCGGAAGGCTGGGTATTCTGGTGTTGCGTGTTGTTCATGCCGGTGTGGAGAAAGGGCTGGTTGGCTGGTCTGGCTCAGGCAGCGGAGGCTTTGTCCGTTTTCCCGTCAGGTGCGGGAGCGGCTTCATCCGGAGTTTCTCCGGCAGTAGCCGGGGGCTGCTGGCCGTCTGCGGGTGGCTGGGTTTGTTCTTTTTTTTCCTGCTGCCTGACGTGTTTTTCGAATTCCTGTTCCGTAATGGCCTGGGGCGTGGGGTAATAGTCCCCTGCGGGGGGGGCGGCCGGAACTTCCCATTGGATGCGCACCAGCCTGTTCCTGCGCTGGACCACCACGCTGGCCTGGGCCCCCCGCTGGGTGGTAACGTATTCTACGAGGTCCGGATAGGGATTCTTTCTTCCATTAATGGAAATAAGCACGTCCCCCGTTCTGAGGCCGGCGTCCCATGCGGGCGACCATTCAGCCACGTAAGCTTTCATGGGGCCGTTTCCGTTGCGGTCCTGGATGAAGGTTCCTCCCATCAGGTTGAAGGAGGCGGGGGCGGGCATCCGGTGGCTGGTGGAGCTGAAATAAAGGGCGTTCCCCGGGCCGTCCAGCCAGAACTGGCGTGCGGCCAGAGCGCCGTAGCCCAGGATAATGTCGATGTCATCGGGGATGCCCATTACTTCCGGGTTGGCGAAGCTTTCGCAGAGCAGGATGTTTTTTAATTCCAGGGGGCCCAGCTGAAAGGAGCTTACATGCATGCATTCGTGGGCGTAAAAACCGCCGGCGGCGGGGCTGTAGCCGGAATAGACGCTGACGAACGCGTCCGGATAGGCCTGCTTAATGGCGTTCCAGCGTTTTTTGGAGATATAGACGGCGTGGGGGGCTCCCGTATCCAGAATGATGCGTCTTCCGTGCTTGTCCGCGATTTGCGGGTAGTCGGACCCGGGGATCAGGGAAAGCTTGTTCCAGTTTTTTATCCTGGAGGGAAGTTTATTGAAAAAACGGTGGGAGCGTTTGGGGTAGTTGATGTTCCATACATATTTCCGGATGCATTCCCAGCCCAGCAACCCGTCATACGGAGCCTGGTCCGCCATCACCACGTCCTGTTTACGGGAAATGGGTTCTTCGTCATCTTTCAGGGAAACGGGCACGTTGGCCGTGCGCATGGCTCCCCTGCCGCGAAGGCGGGCGCCGATGGATTCCACTGCGGGGGAGAAAAGCAGGGACGTCTGGACTGCTCCCGTGTCCACGCCCATCATTAATTGCGTTCCGGAACTCCACGCCAGCGCCACGGGGGTGCCGTCCAGGGGATTGGCCGCGTCAATGGGCGGGGAACTGCTGTCCTGGATAGGCCGGTGCGATACGCAGGAAACGCACAGCATGGTTGCCAGAAGCATGATGGAGGAACGGAACATAAAGTATTCCGTTCATAACAAACGGACCAGAAGCTGGCAAGGTTTCCTTCCTGCTTACAGGGCTTTTTGACGGCATCAGCATGTGAAACCTGCCGCCAGCCGGAGAGCATCCCGTACAAAAGCATGATATTCAGGATGCGGGCGCGTGCGTTTTTTAAGGTGTTGTAACATGGCTGGGCGTTTTTCCGTCTGCGGCGTCTGGCGTTTCAGCTCCTGCGGAGGTGCGGCCGCCTTCGTTTTCCCATGCTTTCCCTGAGGGCTGTTCTGAAGCCGGCGCGCTCCCAAAAATCTTGATTTTCACAGGGAGCCGTATAGGGTAGCGGCGAGCCGCTATGACCGCCCCTACGTTTGAAGATGCCGTGAGCCGTATTATACGGAAGGATCCCCGTTTTGCGGAACGGGCGTATTCCTTTCTGAAAGATGCGCTGGATTTTACCATGCAGCGTGTTGAAGAGCGGGAAAACGGCTCTCAGAGGCATGTCAGCGGACAGGAACTGCTGGAAGGATTTCGGGATTACGCTCTCGCCCAGTTCGGGCCTATGGCTTCCACCGTGATGAAGGAATGGGGGATTAGGAACGGAAAGAATGTGGGGGAAATGGTTTTTTTACTGATTGAGGAAGACGTTTTTTCCAAACAGCCGGAGGACTCTCTGGATGATTTCAAGGGGTTCATGAATTTCCGCAGAGCTTTTGAAGAGCCTTATGAATTTCAGGACCAGCCCAGTTAAACCGCCCGATACCGCCATGAACAAGGAACCCGATGTACGCTGGCCCGCTGAATGGGAGCCCCAGGATGCTGTCTGGTTGTCCTGGCCCCACCGCAGGGATTTGTGGCAAGGAGGGCTGGATGAATTGCAGAGGACTTATGGGAGCGTGGCCGCTGCCATTGCCCCGCATGCCCTTGTGTGCGTGAATGCCGCGGCGCCCCTTCATCCCGGCATCAGGCGGGCGATGCGGGCTGCCGGAGTGCGGGAGGAGCAATTCCGCCTGTTCGACCACCCGACCAACGACGTGTGGTGCCGGGACCACGGCCCCGTTTTCGTTCAGGATGTGAAGGACGGTTCCCTGATGCTGGCGGATTGGCAATTTAATGCATGGGGCGGCAAATTTGCTCCGTGGGATCTGGACAACGGAGTTCCCTCCCTGATTGGAGCGGTGCTGGGGCTTCCCTTGCGCAGTTCTTCCATGATTCTGGAAGGGGGGGCGATTGAGGGCAATGGGGACGGCTTGCTGGTGACGACGGAGTCCGTGCTGCTGAATCCCAACCGCAATCCGGATTGGAGCCGGGCCATGATTGAAGAGGAATTGAGGCGCATGCTGGGCGTCAGAGCCGTTTTCTGGCTCGGTTCCGGCATTGAAGGGGATGATACGGACGGCCACATTGACGACATGGTGCGTTTTGTGTGCCGGGATGCCGTAGTTTCCATTGTGGAGACGGATTCTTCCTCTCCCCATTACCGCGCTCTGGCGGAGAATAATGAACGCCTTCAGGATTTGAGATGCGTGGACGGCTCCGGCGTGGAGGTGATCCCCCTGCCGATGCCGGCCCCCCTTCATGCGGAGGACTGGCGGCTGGACCAGCTCCCTGCCAGTTACGCCAATTTCCTCATTGTGAATGAGGCCGTCATTGTTCCCGTATTCAACCAGCCCCGGAATGACGATCGCGCCCTGGGCATTCTGCGTGAGTGTTTCAGCGGAAAACAGATAATAGGGGTGGATGCCCGCAAGCTGGTGCTGGAAGGCGGCGCCATCCACTGCATCACCCAGCAGCAGCCCCGGCCGGGGAAGGAGGGACTGTGAGCGGAGGGGAAGGAATAACGGTGGATGTGATTCTGCCGATGGAAAAGGCCGGCAGCGAGCGCGCGCGCCGCGCCGCCGTGGCGCGGAAGCTGGGTATTTCCCCCTCCCGTATCAGGGATTTGCGGCTGGTGAAGGAATCCATTGACTCCCGGCAGAAAAAAATTCTCTTCCAGCTTCGCCTGCTGGTCGGGGTGGATGAACAGCTGCCGCCGGAACGTCTTCCTTCCCGGGACTATCCGCCCGTCCGTCCCGGCTCCCCTGTGGCGCTGATCATCGGGTTCGGACCGGCCGGAATGTTCGCCGCGCTCCGCTGTTTGGAGCTGGGCATAAAGCCTGTGGTGCTGGAACGGGGAAAGGACGTTTCTTCCCGCCGGTTTGACCTGGCTCCCATCCTGCGCCGTGGCACGGTGATGGAGGATTCCAATTACTGTTTTGGAGAGGGAGGGGCAGGCACGTTTTCCGACGGAAAGCTGTTTACGCGCGCGACCAAGAGAGGCCCCGTGCGGGAGGTTTACGAGATTTTTGTAGCCCACGGGGCGCCACGGGAAATTTTAACGGACGCTCATCCGCATATCGGCTCCAACCTGCTGCCCAATGTCGTCAAAGCCATCAGGGAATCCATTCTTCGCGCGGGCGGGGAAGTTCATTTCAATACCCGTGTAGAGCATCTGCTCCGTTCTGCGGACGGCCGCCGCATACGCGGCGTGGCCTGTGCGGATGGCCGGGAATTCGCGGCGGATTCCGTTTTGCTGGCTACCGGGCACAGTGCGCGGGACGTGTACCGCATGATGCTGGCGGAGGGGCTGGCTCTGGAACAGAAATCCTTTGCCGTGGGGGTACGCATTGAGCACCCCCAGGCGTTTGTGGACGCGCGTCAGTACCACTTGAATCCGGAGCAGAAGCGTCCGGAGCAGCTTCCGGCGGCCCGTTATTCCGTGACGACCACCATTCAGGACCGCGGCGTCCACTCCTTCTGCATGTGCCCCGGCGGGTTCATCGTTCCCGCCGCCACGGAAAACGATGAGGTGGTGGTCAACGGCATGTCTCTGGCCCGGAGGGATTCCCCATTTGCCAATGCCGGTTTTGTAGTCAGCGTGCATCCGGAAGATACGGAACCGTTTTGCAGGGAACACGGAGCGCTGGCGGGCGTGGCGTACCAGAAGGCGCTGGAGACGGCTTCCTGCCGTGCCGGAGGAGGCATGCAGAAAGCCCCGGCCCAGAAGGTGGAGGATTTTCTGAAAGGGCGCGTTTCTTCTTCCCTGCTGCCTACCAGCTATCATCCCGGCATTGTATCCCATCCCCTTCATGAATTGCTCCCGGAAGGGATTGTCTGGCGCATGCGGGAGGGGCTGCGGCAGTTTGACCGTAAATGGCGGGGATTTGCCGGAGCTTCCGCCCAGCTCATTGGCTGTGAGACGCGCACGAGCTCTCCCGTGCGCATTCCAAGGGACCCTGCCACGCTGGAGCATCCCGGTCTGGAGGGCCTGTATCCGTGCGGCGAAGGGGCGGGTTACGCCGGAGGCATTGTTTCCGCCGCCCTGGATGGACGCCGTTGTGCGGAAGCCGTGGCGCAGCAGGCGGCCCGCTAGGTTTTTCCCAAGCGGTCGGCAGTCATTAGTGCGGTGCAGGTTTTCTGCTTTTCCAGATAGATGTACGCGCCTGCGTCCCCCCTTCTGTATTATACCGGAACCGGATCATCAGGCCGGGAAATGGAAGCCGGCTCGTTTTTCCCGGGAGGGAAGAATATTGTTGACCATGCGTAAAAGATTTCTGTAACGTGTTTTCATGTTAAATCTGTTCCGGTGGGGAATCCTTCCTGCGTTTTTGATGACGCTTTCCGGCATGTCCCAGGATATTGCGGCGCCCTCCATGGCTAATGTGGATTTGGAAATGGAGGAAGGGAAAAAAGTGGCGGCGTACAGGGAGGCTATAGCCAGACACTTGCAGCTGGGTATTATTTGGACGTGCATTGTGGAGTTGGAGGAAAAGGACAATCGTGCGGTTCTGGTGGCCACGCTCAAGTATATTCAATCTCCCGAATGGATTGGGATGCTGGATAAATGCCCTTCCGATTACCGCGCCATGCATCTGAAGATGATTAGGGAGTTCAGGAAATTGCTGGAACGGGTGGAAAAGGAGAAAATGACTGCGGATGAAATACTGAACGCTTACGGGGAGTGCGGAGGCCAATACATGAAGATGGGGGGAAGTATTCTGGAAAAATACCGGCTGGAGAATTGTTCCGTACAGTTTTCTTCATTCCTGATGCGGGAAACGGAAGGATTGGGTGAAGCGGAAAGGCTGAAGGCTCTTCACCGGATCAGGAAGGATATCCTCTCCGGAAAACTGAAGATTCCCGGAGAGGATGAAGGGACGGGGGAAGCGGGAATGGAGGAATGACAAGGATGCCGGGCCGGTTCCCCGGAACGGTTCCGTAACTCCGGCGTTTTCTTCTTCCCGTTTTTCATTTCCAACCGGGGCTCTTCATTTTTTTGCAGGTTAAGTCTTGCCAGGGCAGGGGGCTTGGGGTCATAATCCGCAAGTTTCACAACAGCACATACAGCCATGAAAGTCATCGTCATCTACGGCAGCCCGAATGATAAGCCCTTTATGGAACCGGCCCGCGAGTATTTTGCTCAGGAGAACGTTCCTTATGAAGAAACCGTTCTGTCCGCCCACCGCGACCTTCCGGAGCTGATCAGGTTTCTGGGGGATCTGGAAGCCAGCGGAGAAAAGGCGGTTATTTTGGCTGTGGCCGGCCTGTCCGCCGCCCTTCCCGGCGTGGTGGTGATGAGCTGTTCCCTCCCGGTTATCGGCGTGCCGGTTCCCGGAGGCCCCCTGAACGGTATTGACGCCCTGCTGGCGATTGCCCAGTGCCCCGGCGGCGTGCCCTGCACCACGGTTGGCCTGCATAAGAAAACCCCCGTCAATGCCGCCATGGCCGCCCACCGCATTTTAAAGCTGGCGGGGCTGTAACGTGAACTTTTTTTCCCATCCGGCAAATGACTCCTCCTTCACAGGAAATCGTATTGGACGGTCCGGGAATTTCCCGTGCTCTTGAGCGCATGGCCCACGGCATTGTGGCCCGTTTTCCAGGAGAACCCCTCGCCATCGTCGGCCTGCTCAGCCAGGGGGACGTGATTGCCCGGCGTCTGGTGGACAAGGTCAAGAAGCTGGGTGTGGAAGCCCAGTACGGCTCTATTGATATTTCCCTGTACAGGGATGATATCTTCAAGCTGGAAGCCCGGCCCTCCCTCCGTTCCTCCAATTTGCCGTTTTCCACGGATGACATGAGGGTGGTGCTGGTGGACGACGTCCTTTATACGGGACGCACCATACGTGCGGCCCTGAACGCCCTCTTCGACTACGGCCGTCCGGCCCGCATTGAGCTGGCGTGCCTGATTGACCGCGGCGGCCGGGAAGTTCCCATTCAGCCGGATTACACGGGCCATGTGCTGGACCATGCCGGAGCCAAGGTCATCGTAAGCATGAAGGAGTCCGACGGCGAGGACTGCGTAGTCATTCCCTCCCACTGAAAATTTTTCAATTCATTCTCCATTTCCCATGAATCCCCGCAAGGATCTTCTTAATATCTCCTCATTGACTGATGAGGAAATTCATACGCTGCTGGATTCGGCCGGCCCGATGAAAGAGCTCTTTACCAAAAGCGTCAAAAAGGTGCCCGCTCTGAAAGGCAAGTCCGTCCTGACGCTTTTTTATGAACCCAGCACCCGTACCCGTTCCTCCTTCGAGGTAGCGGCGGAACGCCTGTCTGCGGACGTGACCAATTTCACGGTGTCCACCTCTTCCGTGGTGAAAGGGGAATCCGTACAGGACACGATCGCCACGCTCCAGGCCATGAAAGTGGATTATGTGATCGTGCGCCATTACAACAGCGGCTTGCCGAATGTGATTGCTCGCCATACCTGCGCCAGTGTGGTGAACGCCGGAGACGGAGCGCATGCCCATCCTTCCCAGGCTCTGCTGGATTCCTTTACCATCCGGGAGGTGTTTCCGGAGGTGAGGGGAAAGCGCGTTCTGATTGTGGGGGACATCCTGCATTCCCGCGTGGCACGTTCCACCTCCCTGCTGATGAAGAGGCTGGGGATGGAAGTGGCCTTCCTGGGGCCGGGTTCCCTGGTGCCGCGCACCGAACATTCCGGCATTCCCCGCTTTTCCGATTTCAATGGGGCGTTTGCCTGGAAACCGGACGTAATTTACCTGCTGCGCGTTCAAAAGGAGCGGCAGGACGCCCCCTTCTTTCCCAGCGCCCGGGAGTACAACAAGATTTACGGCGTTACGGAAGAGCGCCTGAAGCGCATTTCCGGTGAAGGGCTGTATATCATGCATCCGGGGCCGGTCAACCGCGGCGTGGAAATCTGTGACCTGGCGATGGACTACGAGCGCTGCCTGATCAACCGCCAGGTGGAAAACGGCATCGCCTGCCGCATGTCCATCCTTTACCATCTCACTCCGCAAACCCAGCACTGATTGTTCATGAAAACTTCCGTACTTATTCGCAATGCTCGGCTGACGGACGGTTCCGCCCCGGCGGATCTTCTGGTTTCCGGGGGAGTGATTACAGCCAAAGCTCCTGCCGGAACGCTTCTGGAAAGCGCCGTGGAAAAGACGCTGGACGCTTCCGGAAAGCTTGTTCTGCCCGGCTTGTTTGACATCCATGCCCATTTGTGCCAGCCCGGCCGGGAGGACAAGGAGCGTGTGGCTACGGCTACTGCCGCCGCCCTGCATGGCGGGGTGACCGGACTGATGGCGATGCCGGATACCGAACCCGTGATGGACAATGCCGCCCAGATTACCACGTTCATGGAAATATGCCGGACGGATGCTCTGGTGGAGGTGATCCCCTCCGGGTGCCTGACCAAGGGGGACGGCGGGGAAGAGCAGGCCTCCTATGATTCCCTGCGGGCCAAGGGCGTCCGTTTCATTACGGACGGGGACCGCGCGCCGGACAACATGCTTCTACTGTACCGCGCCATGCAGTACGCCAGCAATCTGAACCTCACTTTCGCCCTGCGCGGAGACGTGCCGTCCCTGACGGCCAGGGCGGCCATGCACCCGGGCACTACCTCCTACCGTTTGGGCTTGATGGGGTCCCCCTCCTGTGCGGAGGAAATAGGGCTGGAAACCATCATCCGCCTTTCCGTGGATACGGGCAACTCCCTGCATGTGCAGACCGTCTCTACGGCCGGCAGCGTGGATATCCTGCGTCGGTGCAAGCCGAAAACCGCCGGGCTGAGCGCGGAAGCGGCGCTTCACCATCTCCTGTTCACGCATGAGGACGTGGGCCGGTACGATACCTGCTACAAAACGCTGCCGCCCCTGCGCGACCAGTCGGATGTGGATGCCCTGATTGCCGCCGTGAATGACGGCACCATTGACTGCATCGTCTCCGATCACACGCCCTGCACGCCGTTTTCCAAACTTCAGGATTTCATTGTCGCCCCGCAGGGCATGATTGCGCTGGATACGTTCCTGCCCGCTATTTACCAGTATCTGGTGGAACCTGGAAAGATGTCCTGGCGGACGGTGGTGCGCGCCTGCAGCGACTCTCCCCGCAGGCTGATGGGGCTGGCCCCCGTTTCTCTGGAAGAGGGGGCTCCGGCCAATCTGGTGGTGTTTGACCCGGAAGGAGAAACGCCCGTCACGGATGAAACGCTCCGCAGCCGCGCCCGCAACACCCCATTCCTGGGCAAAACCCTGAAGGGGAAGGTGGATGCCGTAGTGCTCGGAGAACAGCTCCACTGCTTCTGAGGAGAGCGTGATGGAGAAAGGCCGGCAACTATTAATGATTAACCGTCAGCTTCCGCTTGCAGCCCGTCGCCCGCGTCAGCACGTGTTATCCGGACAAATTTGGCGTGCCGCGCCAGAGTGGCCTGGTTCCGGGCGCGCGGGCGCGGCTGGTATTTGAGCCTCCGTTCCGTCATCCGGACGCCGTTCGCGGGTTGGAAGGGTTTTCCCATCTATGGCTGGTCTGGGTGTTCAGTGAAAACGTGAATAAGGGGTGGAGCCCTACGGTCCGGCCGCCGCGGCTGGGGGGCAATGTGCGCATGGGGGTGTTCGCCACGCGTGCGCCGTTCCGCCCCAATCCCATCGGATTGTCTGCCGTCAGGCTGGAAAAAGTGGAACTGCATCCTCTGGACGGGCCGGTATTGCATCTTTCCGGCGTGGATTTGGTGGATGGCACCCCCATTCTGGACATCAAACCCTATGTTCCTCTGGCGGACTGCATCCCGGGGGCGTCGGAAGGGTTTACGGCCGTCCCCTATGAACGGCTGGACGTGGAAATCCCCGATTCTTTTGGCAGTTCCATGTCTCCGGAAGAGAGAGTTGCGCTGGAAGATACGCTGTCCCTGGATCCCCGCCCCCAGTATCAGGACGATCCGGAACGGGTTTACGGTCTGCTGTTCTCTGGCTGGGAGGTGAAGTTCAGGGTAGAGGAAAAGCGGCTGCGCGTATTGTCCCTGGAAAGAAGGTGACATGGTTCCGGCTTTCTTAATTCTCTCCGAAGGAGGAGCCGGATGAAGTGGGCGCCGGGAAATGCCTGGCCGCTCATGCGAAAGACGAATGCTTACTTTCGCAGCCTGTCCTGGATGGGCTGCGCCGGAGCTTGCCTTCGGAGCCGGAGGGGAGTATGTTCCTGTTTGGACCCTGGGAGTAACGCCGGGCCTTTTAAGGGAATGAATGATTACCGGCAGATAACCGAAGCTTTTCAGGAAAACTTTCGTAATTACGGAGAATTGGGCGCATCCGTTTCTGTCTGGAAGGAGGGAAGGGAGATTGTTTCCCTGCATTCCGGGTTTGCCGCAGCGGATGAAACGCGTCCGTGGACGGAACATTCGCTGGTGCCTGTTTACTCCGCCACCAAGGGGGCCGCATCCGCCGCCCTTCTGCTGGCCCTGCACCAGCAGGGAGCCTCGCCGCAGATGAGCATGGGGGAACTGTGGCCTGAATTCCCGCTGCCTTATGCATCTATTGCGCAGATGATGTCCCATCAATGCGGCTTGGCGGCCTTTTCCCGGACGGCAAACGTGTTTGACCATGAGGATTGCGCGCGCGCCCTGGAGGAAACCGTTCCGGCGTGGCAGCCTCCGGAACACGGTTACCATCCGCATACTTACGGGGTGATGCTTGATGAACTCATGCTCCGGCTGACCGGGGAACGCCTGTGGCGTTACTGGGAGGAATACATCCGCAAACCGTTGAATCTGGACTTTTACATCAAGTTGCCGGAATCCGAATGGAACCGCGTGGCGACGCTGTATCCCGGCAAAATGGACATGTCCAACATGGGGACGCCGTTTTATCTGGAATACATGAACAAGGGCACGCCCGTGCACCGTGCGTTCAACACTCTGATCGGGTTGAACAGTGTGCGGCAGATGAACGCGCCGGAAGCGTGGGTGTCCGGAGTTCCGGCCTTCGGCGGCGTGGCTTCCGCCTGCGGCATGGCGCAGTTCTACCAGGCCTGCCTGGGGCTGGATAAACTCCGGGTATTCCCCTCCGACGTGCGCGGCTGGATGCGGAACGTCGTCATTGACGGGCCGGACTTGACGCTGAAAACGCCCACCGCCTTTTCCTGCGGTTTCATGCACGATCCCACAGATCCCGCCACGGGCCGCAAGCTGCGCCATCTGTTCGGTTCCGGCGGTTTCGGGCATGCCGGGGCGGGCGGCTCCCACGCCTTTGCGGACCCGGTCCGCGGCCTCTCCTTCGGCTACGCGATGAACCGCATGGACCTGAACGTGCTGCCCGGCGTGAAAACACGCCTGCTCATTGACGCGGTGATGAGGGAAATCCAGGGAGCGCGGGAAGCCTGATCCCCTTCCGTAAAGGACCGGAGGGCAGGGGAATAAAAACCGTTCGTTCAGAGTAAAAGGGAGATTTTCCGGATGCGCCGCCCGGTTCAAGGGCGCCCGTTTTCCGCGTCTTGCGCCGCTTCATCTCCAATGGTTTCATTGGGTATCCAGCCTTCCTCCCGGTCGCTGGTTCTGCGGACCCATGTCCACCCGTTCAACGTCTTGATCTTGACGATCTCTTCCCCCGGGTCTACGTCCAATTCCCTGGCGCTGTAATCTTCCAGCACCGTTCCCCGCGTTCCGTCTCCCGGAAAGTCAATCAATTGAACGGGAACCCAGCCTCCTGTCCCTTTACTGTTTTCCGCCCATATCCAGTCCTTCCAGTTTTCCTCCGGAGCTCTTTCCCCCAGCGTAACGCTTTCCCCCTTTTCCAGCTTGATGGGATGTTCATATTCCGTCCTGTGTGAAGCAACTGTTTTAAAAGTTTCCGGGAGGGTGCCGTTTGTTTTCATGTGGTGGTGATTTTCCGTTTTCAGTGAGATGGCTTCTGTTAGAAACCGTATGCCGGATTCCGGTTCGGTTCTCCCCTATCCTGCCTGTAATCCCGTCATCCTTCAATCCTGTATTGAAGCTTCCCCGTCAGGAATGGGACTCTATTATCGGTGGTTTTGTGCAAATCCGCGATGATAAGAAGATTTCGACGTGACCGATTTCGGCCATGTCTACCCGTTCACATTACATATTTCTACCGGATGTTAGATAATTTAGTGCTTAGCCTGACCGAAAATGCCTTTGACTCTTTAGTAGAGGAATATATTCAAGATCATTCATATTATAGATATTGAAATATGATTCAGTTTTGATATTATTATCCTCCTATGGAAATTTTTTCATTCGGTCAAGAAAATGATTACGGAAGAGAAGAGATAGCAAAAAGGTATCTTCACTTGATAGATATTTGTAATTCGGAAATCACCCCTACACTACTCTATGGAAATTGGGGAACGGGAAAGACTACTTTTTGTAAGAAACTCATTAGTATGCTTGAACATTTGCGCCAAGAGAATAGTGATAAAATATACCTTACTCCCATATATTTGGATGCTTTTCTTACCGATTATATAGACAATCCATTATTATCTATAGTAGCAGCACTTTCTAATCTTGATGTTATGCAAATAGGAGTTAAAGATAAAATTATTGATGCTATTAAGGGTTTAACTTCTCCGCAAAAGGCTGGAACGCTACTATCTGAAATTGGTCTCAATTTACTTGGAGTATGTACAAATGGATTTAGTGATCAAGTCATAAAAACATCCATGGAAGAATTAAGAAATTTCAATAAGCAATCTATAAATTCTTTTGCTATAAATAGTCTGCTTGACGATTATGCGGACGCATGCAAGAGTATGAAAATACTGCAATCGGCTATCACCGAAATATGTAAAGAAAAACCTGTTTTGTTAATTATTGATGAATTGGATAGATGTAAACCTGACTATGCTATTAAAATGTTGGAAACCATCAAACATTTTCATGATATTGAAAATTTGTATATACTTTTAGTGGTCAATCGCCAGCAACTTTGTGCAAGTATTGAGAAGCATTATGGATATAAGATAAATGCAAATGAATATCTTGAGAAGTTTTTTTCATATTCATTTGAATTGTCAATGTTGCAACCTAATGTGATGGATATCTCAAGATGTAATGAAATTCTTTTTCGATACATCGAAGAACAGGTTGAGCAAGATGAAAGAATGCCGAAGACTATTGAAAATAGTAAGTATAGTAGCTATACTTACTATTCTCCTATTAAGGCGGCGTTATTCCATTTAAATCCCAGTATGAGACAACTAAACACTTTTATTCGACATATTAAGTTATATGGAATGCTTGTAAAATACAGGAATAATGAGAATTTACAAGAAGGATATTCTGATAAATGTTATCCTCTTATTCAATCTACAACATATTTAGCTATAATGGCTTTTTGTTTTTATCCAAGTATTAGAAGCCAGTGTTTGAATAATTCTTTAGAGATAAATTCACTTGCAGAAGAAATGTTCGGTATTCACCAACTTCACCTGACTGATACTTGTAAATCTAAAGATGAAGAGTTAATAGAATGGGCATTAATAGCTCTTTATCGTCAAAGTTTACCGTACGAAGAAAAGGAACAAGTGGAGGAGAATATATGGTGGAGAAAGTATATTACTTGTGATATGGTTAGCCCATCATTTAATTCTTACGAACATTTTATGAATGTTGTCAAAATTCTGGCGCTATGGTAAAATTATTACAAAGACAACTGTGATAATTTAGTTTTTAAGTAGGATATCTTGAAATGTTGACAAATCCATAGTATTACCATCCGCCGCCCAGGGCGCGCGCGAGCTGGACGACGGCCTTGCGGATGTTCTGCTTCATGGTGACCAGGGATTCTTCCGAGCTGAGCCAGGAACGCTGGGCGGTGATCACATTCAGGAAGTCCGTCTCGCCGTTGATGTACAGGGTGCGGGAGAGCTGGAACGCTTCTCTGTTGGCGTTGTTTTCCTTGTGCAGGTATTGCATCTGGGATGTATAGCTGCCATAGGCGATCAGGGCGTCCTCCACCTCGGAGACGGCGGTAATGAGCGTTTTGCGGTAAGTTTCCGCAGCTTGTTCCGCTGCGGCTTTCTGGGCGCGTACCGTGGCTCTCAGGGCTCCGCCCTGGAACAGGGGCTGGAGCAGATTCCCTCCCAGGGACCACGCGTTGTTGTTTTCCCTGAAGAGCTGGCCGAAATCTCCGCCGCGGCTGGAAAGGGAGCCCGTCAGGCTGAAGCGCGGGTACAGATCCGCTACGGCTACGCCCACGTTGGCCACGGCCGCGTGCAGGTCCGCCTCAGCGGCGATAACGTCGGGCCTGCGCCGCAGGAGTTCGGAGGGGAGTCCTACCGGAACGACGGGCGTTTTCTCAAAAACGGAAGCTTTGGGCAGCGTCAGTTCTACACGGGAATTATAGGTGCCCAGCAGCACGGCGAGCTGGTTTTTAGAGGAGGCCACCTGTGCTTCCAGTTGCGGGATGCGGCTTTCCGTGGAGGCGACGGTGGAGGTGGCTTGCTCCACATCCAGACGGGGGGCGAATTCCGTTTTGTAGCGTTTTTCCGCAATGGTGAGGGTGCTGCGTTGGATTTCCAGTTGTTCCCTGGCGATGCGGAGCTGTTCGCAGGCGGTAATCCAGTCAAAGTAGGCCGTAGCGACGTCCGCCAGCAGGGCTGTGCGCACGGCTCCTGCGGAAGCTTCCGTGGACATGAGGGAGGCGCGGGAGGCCTCGATGGAACGCCGGTTGCCGCCAAAGAGGTCCAGCTCCCAGGAGGTGGACGCTCCCAAGGAGAAGTTCTGGGAAGTGGAGCTGCGAAAACCTCTGTCCGGGGACAGGCTCCACCCGGCGCTGGCGTCTGCGGAGGGAAGCAGGGATGCCTGGGAGACGCGGAGTTTTTCCCTGGCCTCCCGGATGCGGAGCAAAGCCACCTTCATGTCCGGATTGTTGTTGAGGGAGGTGGAGACCAGGCGGTTGAGTTGGGGGTCTCCAAAGATATTCCACCAGGAACGCAAATCTTTGTCCGAACTGTGGGGGGGCCTGTTCGCCTCCCACGTGGCGGGGAGGTCATTGGTCGGCGTCCGGAAATCCGGGCCTACCATGCAGGAGCCAAGGAAACAGGCGGCCAGAAGGGGGAGATGTTTGAACGTGGATGACATGGAAAAATAAAAAGTAAGGTGTTATTCGTGGCGAAGGGCATCAATGGGGTCCATCTTGGATGCCTTCCAGGAGGGGTACCATCCGAAGGCCAGGCCGATGAATACGGAGACGCCTACAGCCAGAGCCATGGCTTCCGGGGAGGAGGCTGTGGCCCAGTTCATGGTGCGGCTGACGATGATGGAGATCGCCTTGCCGAGCATGATGCCCAGCGCGCCGCCCACCACGCAGAGCAGCACCGCTTCCAGCAGGAACTGGCGCATAATATCCTGCGGACGGGCGCCCACCGCCATGCGCAGGCCAATTTCCTTGGTTCGTTCCGTGACGGAAACGAGCATGATATTCATGATGCCGACGCCGCCGACGACCAGAGAGATCATGGCCACGATCATCAGCAGATTGGTCATCACTTCCGTGGTGCTGCTCATGGCGCGGGACATTTCCGCCATGTCCCATACCCGGAAATCGTCCAGCTGGCCGTCCTTGAGGTTGTGCTTGGCGCGGATCACTTCCGTAATCTGGTCAATCGCCTCGGAGGACCGTTCCGGGTCTGAAATTTGCGCCATGATGAAGTCAATGTTGTTGAAGCGCCGCGGATGGGGAGCGTCCGTGTAGGGCTGGTCCGTAGTTTCCGTGTAATAATCCACGGAATTGGCGGTGTATTTATCCGCCCGGTTGAAGGTGGTGGTGCTTTTGCCGGAGGAAGCGGTGGCGGAACCGCCGCCCAGACCCTGGAGGCGGTAACGGATGCTTGTCCACGGGAGGATGATGGAGTCGTCCTGGTCGCGTCCCATCATATTGGCCCCTTTTTTCTGAAGGATGCCGATGACTTTGAACATGACATTTTTGATGCGGATATCCTTGCCCAGCGGGTCTTCCTCCCCGAAGAGTTCCTTGGCCACCGTCTGGCCGATGACGCATACGCGCCTGGCCTGTTCCACATCTTCCTCGGAGAAGGGCTGGCCCCGCGCCATGTCATACCAGCTTTTGATTTTCAGGTATTCCACGGAACCGCCCTCTACAGTTTCCGGGCTCCAGTTCTTGTTGCCGTAAATGACCTGGCCGCTGGCGCGCACCACGGGCGTAGCCCGCAGAACCATGGGGCAGTCCTTTGCGATGGCTTCGCAGTCCGCGTTGGTCAGGGAGGCCCGTCCGCCCGCGCCGGTATTGACTCCGCTTTTGGAGATGGCTCCGGGGCGGATATTCAGCGTGTCCGCCCCCATGGAGGCAATGGTATTTTTAATTTGAAGCGTGGAGCCCTGGCCGATTTCCACCATGGCGATTACTGCGGCAATGCCGATGATGATGCCCAGGATGGTGAGGGCCGCGCGCATGGGATTGCGCACCAGGGCCCTGATGCAGGTTTTAAGGAGAGGAAGGAATTTCATACGTCGTCCTTGCTAAGCATATCGGAAATCCCTTCGCAGATAAGACCGTCCGCCATGTTGACGGCCCTGTCCGTGAAGGCGGCTATTTTGGGGTCGTGCGTCACCAGGATGACTGTGATTCCCTGTTGGCGGTTCAGGTCCTTAAACATGTGCAGCACTTCCTTGGAGGTAGTGGAGTCCAGGTTTCCCGTTGGTTCGTCCGCCAGCAGGATGCTGGGGTTGTTGATGAGGGAACGGGCAATGGCTACGCGCTGCTGCTGCCCGCCGGAAAGCTGGGCCGGGGTGTGGTCCATGCGGTCGGAAAGGCCTACCAAATTCAGCAATTCCACGGAACGTTCGCGCATGGCTTTCATGCTGAGGGCAGGGTGGGCATATACGGCAGGCATCATCACGTTTTCCAGGGCCGTGGTACGGGAGAGCAGGTTAAAGTTCTGGAAGACGAATCCGATGCGCTTGTTCCGGAGGGTAGCGCGCTCTGCGGCGTTGAATTTGGCGACGTCTTCCCCGGCAATATAGTAATGGCCTGAGGTCGGGCGGTCCAGACAGCCCAGGATATTCATCAGGGTGGATTTTCCTGAACCGGAAGCCCCCGTGAGGGAGACGAATTCCCCTTCATTGATATCCAGAGTGATGCCCTTGAGCACTTGAAGGTCTATTTCTCCCAGGTGGTATACCTTGGTTATGTCACGTAAGCGGATCACGTTGCTGTAATGCTTGATGCGGTAAAAAAGAGTAATTAAGAGGTCGAATGAGGGCGATTCTCCGGGTTAGGGAGGCGGGGGAGGGCCGCCGTTGCCAGCCGGGGCGGGCGTCTTCGTGTTGCCTGTGCTCGGCTTGCGGCGCGGGGGCATCTTGGGCGCGAACGGGTTTTCCCCGCCGGCGGAGGCGGAAGAGCCGTCTTCCGAACTGTCGGAGCGGTTCAATATCTGCGCTGTGGAAACGATTTTCATTCCTTCCCGGAGCGTTTCTCCCGCAATGGCCGTCAGCATGCCGTTGCTTTCCCCTTTGGTGACCAGGTGGGGATAAAGAAGATTGTCCCGCAATTCCCAAACCACGGCTTTTTTCTTCTGACCGTCCCGGACGGGAGCGGCCAGTTCCGGCTGCATCCGGTCAAAAGCCGCTTTTTGTTCAGCGCTGACCAGTTCTGTTTCCGGGCGGAAGCGGAGGGCCGCATTGGAAACGAGGAAGGCGTTTCGTATGTCTTCCACCACGAATTGGACATTTGCCGTCAGATAAGGGATAAGAAGCTTGTCCGGATTGGGAACATCAATGTCCACGATGTAAGTGACTACATTGGACGTCATGGTTGCGTCCAGCCGTATCTTGTCCACCGTTCCCTTGAATTTGCGGCCGGCGAAAGCGTCTACGGTGAACAGTACCTCCTGCCCCTTGCGAATGCTGCCGATGTCCGCCTCGTTCACGGCAGCCCAGATTTTCAGCTTGGAAAGGTCTGTAGCGATGTAAAACAGGCTGGAGGCGCTCATGCTGGAAACTACCGTTTGGCCTATGTTGACCAGGCGTTTGACCACGACGCCGTCCACGGGGGACTTGATGGTGGTGTATTCCAGGTTGCGCATTTCCTTTTTCAGCGCGGCTTCCGCCTGTTTCAGGGAGGCTTCCGCTTCCTGCAGGGAGGCTTCCGCCACGGCTACGTTGGCGCGGGCGGTTTCTTCATCCGCAATATACTGGTCGTAGCTGGATTTGGACAGGGCATCCCCCGGCCCCAGTTTTTCCGCGCGTTCCCGGTCCAGTCTGGCCTGCTGGTGCTTGGCTTTGGCCTGCTGAATGTCCGCCTTGGCGCGGGCGATGCCGGCAATGGCCTGCGCTTTGGAGGCTTCCGCCCTCTGAACGTCCAGCTGCACGGGAAGTTTGTCGATTTCCGCGAGTATTTGACCGGCCTTTACAGGGCTGGAATAATCCACCACCTTGCCGTTCAGGTCCTTGCCGAACTCCATGATGATTCCGCTGACCTGGGCGCCCACGTCTACCAGTTCATCAGGCTCCGTGACGCCGGTCGCTTCAATGGTGATCATCAGGTCTCCCTTTTCAAGGGGCTCTGTCTGATAGTCCACCTGGATGGCTTCATTTCCTTTCCACTGTTCCCAGGCAAACCAGAGGCCTCCGAGAACGGCAATGACAATGATGAGTTTGATGAATCCCTTCACGACTATATTATACTTCGCAATAATGAAAAAGTTGCACGGATGTTAAAAACTTTTCCGCAACAGAGCGTGATCCTATCATGATTTCCGGAAATGTCTAAGGGATTATTATGTTTGTTAACAGTTGCTGTTTATTAACTAATAATATTGCGTTCTTTGCCCTTTTTCTTTCTCGTCCAGTGAGACGGAAAGAACGGGAATGGAAGCTCCCGAAATATCTGAAGGAGGCAGTTGCCTGCGCCCGCATTCAATCTTGAGACATGGCTTCTTCGTGTCTGCAAATGCTGCGGAGTGAAAAGAGCGGGAAAAGGCGGTTAAATCTGACGGCCGGGAGTATTGCGCCAAAGGGGGGGGGAGAACCCCGGCTGTTCTGCAGAGAAAAAGGAAAGACACCGCTGCACCGTCTCTGGCTGTGAGCCACGTTCCCGTGCCTCAATAGAGCGGGGACTTCCGCCGCTGTTTTGACTTTTCCGGTATAGGACGTAGTCAGCCCTGCGTCGGGGCTGCCCCCATTAGGTTGTAATATCGGTCCGGGCCACTTTGCCAGGTGATGACGAGTGCAGCAGCCACCGCCTTGTATACCTCATGGAGGAAAATGTTCCAAGGTGTTTTTGCAATCTTTTCAGACATGGGCGGGGACTTTTCCTCGGAACGGCTGATTTTGAAGGGAATGCGCTTTCAGCGGTGTTTTTCCAGCCATTCCGTTAACACAAGGCGGTCCGCAGGCGCCCAGGGCAGTTTTTCCAGCGTACTGCGGGAGAAGAACCCCAGGTTTTCATGTTCCAGGGGGCGGGGCAGGGAGCAATGTTCCAGACGGCACAGAAAGGGGATGAGGCGGATAACGCGTTTAGGCTCCTGGTGCCGTACAGGGGTGAGCCTGCGGACGGGGACAACGGCGCATCCCAGTTCTTCCCGTATTTCCCGTATGACGGCGTTCCGGGCGTTTTCTCCGGGTTCCACTTTCCCGCCCGGGAATTCGTAAAGAAGCCCGTTGGACTGTCCCGTTTTCTTTTTAGCGCCCAGAAGGAGGGGGCCCCGGGCGGTGGGCAGTTCAATCAGGGCGCAGCAGACGTCCAGCGTGTTCATGGCTCGTGAAAATCCAGGGTATGCAGGTTGATGGTGCGGGTTTCCGTATCCAGAACGCCGAAGCCGATGCGTCCGGTCCTGCCCTGGAGTTCTCCGGGATTGGCCAGCAGGCAGCTGCCGTATTTTTCGCTCGCGGCCTGGTGGGTGTGACCGTACAGGGCGGCGTCGGCGCCTCCGCTGCGCGCTTCCCGCAGGGCGTATTTGGGGTAATGGGAGAGGGAAAGTTTCATGCCGTACCGGGTGATAAGGACATGTTCCGGATGCAGGCGCGCCGCCGGGGACCTGTCGGCCATCCGCCGCATGGTTTCCACATCATAGTCATTGTTGCCCGGAACGGCATCCAGAGGAAAGTCCTCCGTCAGTTCAATCAGGCGCCGGAAACTCTCCGGCGTGGTGCAGTCGCCCAGGAAGATGAAATGTCCGCAACCCAGCAGGCGCATCCGGTGCATGGCTGGTTCCAGATGGTCTGTGCGGTCGTGTAAGTCGGAAAAAATGCCTATCTTCATCTTTTTTCAGCAATTCATGGCATGAATGGGCCATGCCTTCAATTCATCCGGCAGGGAAAGTGGGAGCGGATGGCCTCCCTCCTTGCGCAGCAGACAGGTGAACCCTCCCGCTCCTGCTCCGTGAAAGGGCATGAGCCGGTAGCAGGCTTCCTGCGTCAGGGAGGAACGGAAATGTTCCAGCTCCGGCACGGTTACGGTGTGAAGGTCCGGATGGCGCTTCAGCAGGTACAGGACATTGCGTTCATTTTCCTCCGGAGCGTAGGTGCATGTAGTGTACAGCAGGAAGCCGCCGGGAGCCAGACACCGGAGGGCGGCCAGCAAAATGCCCCGCTGCCGCTTGGCGTTGCCTCCGGTGACGGAGGAATTGAAACAGCCGGGGTTGGGAATTCCTTTAGCCAGCAGGGACTGCCCGCTGCACGGGGCATCCGCCAGGATGAGATCGAAACAGCCGGGGGCCAGTTCCGCCCACTGGTCCGGGCGCAGGCGCTGGGTGTACAAATTGGTGAAGCCGCAGCGAAGCAGGTTATGGCGTAGAATGCCCAGGCGCTTCGGATGCACCTCATTGGAAACATGCTCCTGAGGAGATACCCGCGTTTGCGCCAGAATGCTTTTTCCTCCCGGCGCCGCGCACATGTCCAGGCAGCGTCCCGGACGAAACGGAAGATGCGCCAGAGGGGCCGTTTCCCAGACGGACGAGAGATCCAGCGGATAGTAATAGCCGCATTCGTAATCCGGCAGGGAGCCGGGTTTGGTTTCTGTCTCTCCCGGCGGGAGCTCCAGAATGGAGGAATGCCCCCATTCCTGCGGCGTGTTTTCTGCCGGCAGGGGCGGCTGGTAGCCTTCCGGAGCCTTCGGTGTAATGACCAGCGCGCTTCTGGAACGGTTCCCGGCCTGCATGGCGTCCAGAAAATCCCGTTCCTGTTCCGCCGTCAATTCCAGTTTGCGGGCGAGTTTGAGTATTTGGGAGGAAGACACGAGATCAGGCCCGGAATGTTTCTCCGAAGTGGGTGTTGAGGGCCAGATGGGCGGCCCCCAGGATACCCGCTTCCGTACCGAACTGGGCGGGAAGGATTTCAAGATATTCCACCAGAGGGGCGGCGAGCTGGGCTTTCATGATTTCCTGAAGGGGCTGGAAAAGCAGGGTTCTGGCCTTGGCCACGCCCCCGCCGATGATGATGGCTTCCGGATTCAGGAGATAGCAGCAATTCATCAGGGCGCAGGAGAGTTTTACGGCCAGGTCCCGCCATACTTGTTCAGCCACTTCATCACCCGCCAACGCGGCCCGTTCCAAAGCGATGGGGTTGCAGTCCACAATGGCCTTGTCAATGCCGTGGCTGGCGTAAAGCGTGCGGGCATCCGCAGCTATTTCCCGGTTGCCCACATAATCCTCCAGGGAGCCGCGGTTGCCGTAATGGCCCAGGCGCCCCCGGTAGTCGATGCTCGTCTGCCCCAGCTCCCCGGCGGAGCAGGTAGCCCCGCGCAGAAGTTCTCCGTTCACGATCAGGCCGCTGCCGACGCCGGTGCCGAGGGTCAGGCAGACCAGATGCCTTTTTCCTTTTCCGGCGCCCAGCTTCCATTCCGCATAAGCCATGCAGTTGGCGTCGTTTTCCACGTATACGGGCAGTCCGCAGGCCGCCTGGAGCATGTCCTTTACCGGAACGTTGTTCCAGCCGGGAACGTTGGTAAGCGTGTAAACGGTCCCCTGGTAAAAATTGACGAACCCCGGCATTCCCATGCCGATGGCCTGCACTTCCGGGTGGTTCAGCCGCAGCATATTCACGAACTGGGCTATGGCTTCAATCAGTTGATCGGGATTGCCGTATTCCTGAGTGGCTATCGAAGGAGCGTGGGCGATTACTTCCGCGCCCTTGACGACCCCCATTTTGATGGAGGTGCCTCCGAAGTCAATGCCGATGGAGGGAATGGTTGAAGCTGTCATATAATGCCAATATAGAATTTTACCGGGCGTTGAAAAGGTTAAAAGAGGTATGTTTCCCCTAAAATCCCGACAGGGAAATAACGGGTGCGGGAAGGGGAAAAATGACTTGTTTCACAGCTGAATTTTCTTGAATGAACATTTGGGCGTTTGTAATGTCTCATAGTCTAGTCAGCGGGGCTGGTTCCGCCCTCTGTTCGTGAAATATTGTCAACTTCAGCCCATAGAGATACCTCCTATGCCTACTCCCAAGAAAACCAATAGCAAGACCGTCGCCAAGGAAGTTCCGGCTCCCAAGAAAAAGACCTGCGGGAAGTCCGGTTGCAAGACCGCTGTAGACCTGGAGGCTCCCGCCAAGAAGAAGTGCTGCAGGAAAAAGGCGTCTGAACCGGAAAAAGCCGCCAGCCCCGCCAAGAGCAACGCCTCCGCCGCGGTTGAGGTGGAAAAAAAGCCGGCGCCGAAAACGGTCAAAAAAGCTCCGGTTAAAAAAATCGCTTCCGCTCCCGTTGCCCCGGTTCCGGCTCCCGCAAAAAATGAATTGACGGACGAACAGGCGGAAGCCATTGCCGCCGCCAAGGCGGAACTGGCCGCCAATCCTGAATGGGAGCCCTTCGTGCAGATGCAGCGCCAGCATCTGATGGACTTGCGCGACAGGGCTTTGGACAGCATGAGCGGCGTGGCCCGCGACACTCTCCGGAATCATCCGGAAGGCAGTGAGGCTTCCGGCTCCGGGGAGCACCAGGCGGATGCCGGCAGCGACGCCTATGACCGTGATTTTGCGCTCAGCCTGCTTTCCAAGGAGCAGGACGGCCTGTATGAAATCGAACAGGCGCTTGCCCGCATTGACAACGGAACATATGGCATCTGCGAAATGTCATACAAAGTCATTCCCATTCTGCGCCTGGAGGCCATCCCTTTTGCGCGGCTTACTGTGGAATGCCAGGCCCAGTGGGAAAAGGAAAAAGGCCAGAATGCCAGGTTCCGCCCCAGAGTGGCCCTGGGCTTTGCGGGAGGACAAAATGATGTAGATTTATCTGTTTCTCTTGACGATGACGAAGAATAGTGTATAAATCCTCCCCCGTAACACATTTTCATCATGCCAAGAGACATCATCATCCTCGAATGCACCGAGGCCAAAGCCGAAGGAAAGCCTACGTCCCGCTACGTCACCACGCGCAATAAAAAAAGCCTGCGTACTCCCGGCCGCCTGGAAAAGATTAAGTACAATCCTTTCCTGAAGCGTCGCACGCTTCATCGTGAAATGCGCTAACCGCGTTCGGCTTATCGATTATTTTCATTATTATGTCCACTGAACCCAAGACTGTAGAACGCCGTATTCGTTTCCGCACGTGCAATCGTCAGATGCCGCGCCGTCGTCTCGACATCCCGATGGATCAGGTCAACCTGCTCAACCCTGATTTCCTGTCCAAGTTCACCTCTGAAACCGGCAAAATTCTTCCCCGCCGTGTGACTGGGTTGTCCGCTAAAATGCACCGCAAGGTAACCCGTGAAATCAAGCGGGCCCGTTCCATCAACCTTCTGCCGTAACAAGCCCCAAGGAAAATCTCTTTCGGTAGAATTGTCTTTGCAGGCGGGAGTTTGTCCGGTAACAGGGCAGACTCCCGCTTTATTTCCACCCATCATTCTCTTTCCCCATGCAGGAACTGAAAGATACCCAGTCCGAGGCGGATACGCGCAATATTTCCATTGACCGGGTGGGCGTTAAAGGGCTGCGCTTCCCCATCCAGATACAGGACAAGCTCAACCGCATCCAGTCCACCGTGGCGACGGTTTCTCTGGCGGTGGATTTGCCGGAAGAATTCAAGGGCACCCATATGAGCCGTTTTGTGGAGGCGTTGCACCAGCATGGCCCCTTGCTGGATGTGCATACGGCCCTGGCTATTCCGCGGGAACTGCTTCGCCGCCTGTCCGCCCGCCGTTCCCATGTGGAAATGGAATTCCCGTTTTTCCGCTCCAAAAAGGCTCCTGTGACCGGAATTGAAGGGCTTATGGATTACGTCGTCCGGTTTGAGATGGAGGCGGAAGCGAACAACAAACTGGCTGATTTCAAACTGACAGTCATCGTCCCCGTGACGACGCTCTGCCCTTGCTCCAAAGCTATGAGTTCCTACGGAGCCCACAACCAGCGCGGGCTGGTCACTTATTCCGTGCGTTTTGCCTCCAGGCCCGTCTGGATTGAAGACCTGATTGACCTGGTGGAATCCTGCGCGAGCTGTTCCCTGTTCAGCGTGCTGAAAAGGCCGGATGAAAAATGGGTGACGGAAAAGGCTTACGAAAACCCTGTCTTTGTGGAAGACCTGGTGCGCAACGTGGCGTTGAAAACGCAGAGTCATTCCGCCTTCAGCTGGTACCGGGTGGAAGCGGAAAATTTTGAATCCATTCATAACCACCAGGCATACGCCGTCATTGAACGCGATCTGCGTTCCTGAACCATTTCCGCGCCGGATTTATGAACGATAACTGGTGGGCCATTGCCTCTCTCATCCTCTCCCTGGCTTTCACAGGGCTGGGATGGCGCCTGCTGGCTTCCGGACAACGGTTTTTATATGCCCATCTTTGGATGGCGTGCCTCTTTGTTCTCCAGACAGGGGCGCTATGCGTCAAAGCGTACCAGACGGGAATGTGCCCCATCCGCGGCGCTTCGGAGGTGCTTTTCTTTCTTTCCTGGAGCATCAACCTCTTTTATCTGATGCTGGGACGTGCTTACCGAATGTCCGTACTTGGCATCTTTACGGCTCCGGCTATTGCCGTGCTGACGGCTCTCTCTCTGCTGATAGGCCGTGCCGGCGCGGACGTGCAGGGCACGCATGACTTCTGGGTGACGGCGCACGTGGGCATAGCCATGATGTCCTACGGAGCCGGCGGCCTGGCTGCTGCTGCGGGAGCGGCGTTCTGCATGCAGAATGAATGTCTCAAAAGCCGCCGGATTCCCGGTACCTGCCGTATGCTCCCTCCCATCCGTACACTGGAAGCCAGCATGAAGCGCCTGATTCTTGTGGCATTCCTCCTTCTTCTGCTCGGGGAATGGCTCGGATGGCGGGGGCATCTCCCCATCAATGCAGCCAAGACCTCCATTGTCTCTCTTCTCACGGCAGGCTACAGCGTCCTGCTGTGGTTTATTTACCGCCGCGGCATGCCAGGACGGATGTTGGCGTGCTGTTGCGTGGTCCTCTTTATTGCATCCATGAGCATTTTCCTGGTAAGCTGATGAGAATGGTTTGTTTAGGCTTGAATCACCGGACCGCCCCTGTGGAAATACGGGAGCGGTTTGCCGTGCCGGCCCATAAGCTCCGGGAGGAGGGAAGGCGCATCCGCTCCCTTCCTGAAGTGGATCAGTGCGTTGTGCTTTCCACATGCAACCGCATGGAAATCTACTATTGGTCCAACGCTCCGGAAAATGCGCAGGAGCATATTCTGTCCCATTTCCTGGGAGACGGACGCGGGGAACTGGATATGGCTTCCTATTTTTACAGCCATCAGGGAGAAGAGGCTTTAGGGCATCTGTGTCGCGTGTTGAGCGGCCTGGATTCCATGGTGTTGGGGGAAACGGAAATTTTCGGCCAGGTAAAAACGGCCTACCAGACGGCTTTGGATGCCGGAGTAACTGCGGCCTGCGCCAACAAGACCTTTCAGAAAGCCTTCACGATCGGTAAAAAAGTGCGGACGGAAAGCCAGATTCATGCCGGGGCTACCTCCGTGGGATCTGTGGCTGTGGAGCTGGCGGAACAAATTTTCGGAGACCTTTCCGGCACCCGCGTCCTTATTCTGGGGGCGGGCGAGATGAGCCGCGTTACGGGGCGCGCCCTGCATGCCCGGGGCGCTGAGGGCATTTATGTGGCCAACCGCTCTTTTGACCGTGCGGTGGAGCTGGCGGGCATGATCGGCGGCCAGGCTATCCGGTATGACGTGTGGGGAAACTATCTCAGGGATATTGACGTGGTGGTGGCCGCCACCGCTGCCCCCCACTGCATCATCACCCGGGAAACGCTGCTGCCTTTGCGCGCCTCCCGTAAATACCGCTCCCTCTTTTTGATTGATATTTCCGTGCCGCGCAACATCTCTCCAGACGTGGCGGATATTGAGGAAGTGTATCTCTACGACATTGACACCCTCACCCAGCTGGCGGATGAAGCCAAGCGCAGCCGGGAGCAGGAGGTCTCCCGGTGCGAGGCCATCATCCGTGACAGCATTTCCAGATATTTTCCGGATTCCGCTCTTTATGACCAGTAAAAATACCCTCATCATCGGCACCCGCGGGAGCGCCCTGGCCCTGGCCCAGGCGGACATGGTCCGTGCTGCCCTTTCCCTCCGTTACCCGGAACTGGACGTGCGCCGTGAAATCATCCATACCATCGGCGATCGCCGCACGGATGTCCCTCTGGCGGATGTGGCCCGCGTTTCCGGCATGGTGGACAAGGGAATCTTCATTAAGGAACTGGAAACCGCTCTCCGGTCTGGCCGCATTGACGTCGCGGTGCACAGCCTTAAGGATGTGCCGAGCGAGCTTGCTTCCGGCTTCACGCTGGCCGCCGTTCTGCCCCGTGCCGCCGTGGAGGATGTGCTCATTACGAAGGAACCGGAATGGAACGGTTCAGGAACACTGGCTACCGGAAGCGTGCGCCGCCGCCTGATGGCGCGCACGTACTGGGGCTCCGGCCTGAGATTTGAAAACCTGAGGGGGAATGTGCCCACGCGTTTGGGAAAACTGGTGGAACAACCCGGTTGGGATGCCGTGATTCTGGCCAGGGCCGGTTTGGAGCGCCTGGGGCTGTACGCTCCGGAAACCCTTGTGGAGGGAAGAAAACTTTACATGCGTTCCTTGCCGGTGGAAGTTTTTATTCCTGCCGTGGGGCAGGGCATTGTTGGAATGGAATGCCGTTCCTCGGACAGGGAGACGGAGGAAATGCTGAAAGGAATCAATGATCCGGAAGCTTTTGCCTGTGCGCTGGCGGAACGGGCTTTCCTGGTGCGTCTGGGTGCGAACTGTTCTACGCCTGTGGGTGTTTACGCCCATCTGGATGGAGAGGAACTGGTTTTGCGGGCCGCGTATTATGCTCCGGGCAGGGAAGAGCCTTTCGCCGTTGTGGTGCGCGGAGACCGGAAAGCTCCTGAAGCGCTTGGCCTTCAGGCTTTTGAAGAATTGGGCCTGCGTTGATGGCAAAAGCCTGCCTCTTGTTCCGGGTACGGAGAAAGATAAAAAAAGGATCCGGACTCCGGTCCGGATCCTGAATCAGGCGGAAAACTCGCGGACATTAATGTTTTTCCTTGGAGCCTGAGCTTTTATCGCTCATAAACTGCCCGGTTGAAGCATCGCGTTTAACGCGCCGCCCGGTTTTGCTGGTGGTGGTCACAGAGCGTTTTTTGGAACTGCCCTTGTGACTTCCGCCCATGTGGGAACTGCTGGCCATGTTGTATTCACCTCCTTTCCATTTTCTTCGCTTATTCATGAACGAGAGAAGAAAGCCTGCCCTATCATAGGTTCCCGTGACAGCATTTGGATCTTGCGGATGGAGCTTGTGCAAAAGATGCTTCTGCTTATGAAGCGGACCGCTGCAGAAGGTAATCTCTCAAAGCCGCAGCTTCATTGTGCTCCGTATTTTTGGCGGAGTACAGCAGCGTAACCTTCCCTTTCCGCGCCAGCCGTAGCAGATGGGAAACGGCTTCTCCGTTCTCATCCAGCTCTTCGTCGTACTTTTTGCGGAATGCGTCCCATTTGACTGGATCATGGGCAAACCACTGACGGAGCGCCGTGGATGGAGCGATGTTCTTCAGCCACTCGTCCCAGGAAGCTTTTTCCTTGGAAATGCCGCGGGGCCAGAGTCGGTCCACCAGAACGCGGTAGCCGTCTCCGGGGGCCTTTGGGTCATAAATTCGTTTGATGGTTATGTTCATGCAAAAAGATTTGATAAAGGAATAGAGCCGGGAAAGTTTTTTTCTGTTGAGCCGCGTCGGGACATGCGCCTTACGGGGCAGCAAACAAAGGCGGTCTGCGGTTGGGGGGAAAGAAATAAACAATTCTGTTCCGGAGAGGCGGCCGCTTCCGGCGGAAGATAGCTGAAGCCGCTTAAAATTCCGGCGTAACGCCTGTACGGCCTTGCTGCGCCGACTGTCGGCTTTCCGTCTTTCTAGCTGCAGTCCGCTCTGTGTTCCGTGGACAAATAAGCTGACATGGAATCCGGTAAAAGAGAGACCGGACAAGACGGGGAAAACTGCTGTGTTCTTCTGTATGGAACGGTTTTCTTGAAAAAAGGGAGATAACGGTATCTGTTCATGGTTCCCTTTCGCCGGTTTACCGGAATGCTATTGCCGCCAGGAGGTGTCCGGGACCGCTCCGCGTGACTGAAGCGTCATGATGAGCATCTTGAGCTCATTGAGGCGCGAGTAGTGTTGTTTTCTGACTTCGGGGTCCAGAGCACCGTAATACAGCCACTGATTTGTTTGAGCGGACATCAGGCGTTGGGCCGTCATGGCCATGGACAGGGCGCGTCCGGGGGACTGGGCCGCAATGGCCGTACTCCAGGAATACAGCATATTATTGTAAATGGTGGTCCAGGCAAACATGCGGTCATCAAACCTGCCGGGGCTCTCTACGTATGGGCGGAGCAGCTGCTCCGCTTCCGTGAGGCGTCCCTGGAGGATGTAAAGGAGGCTTTTAGCCGCCGTCAGGCCGTGGTTTCCGGGGCTCAGGAGTTCCGCTTTTTCTTCCTGATGCTCCAATGCTTTGAGCCGGGCTGGGCTTGGGGGGGGAGAACTGCCTGCGGCATTCAGAATGTTGCGCCGCACCAAATCCGGGTCCAGGCTGCAGGAGGCGGCCTCTTCCAGCATGGGCAGCCGGTTGCTGGAGGAAGCCGGGACGGCTTGAAGGGAGTTTTTCCAGACCGGAAAAGCCAGAAACACATAACACAGGGCCAATATGGTCATCAGCAGCGCGACGGTCGCTTGAAGCCAGCGGCCGGCTCGGCGCGAAGCCTTCACCCTGGAAAGAGGGGCCGTGCAGGTAATGCCGCCGCATAGGGCGCTGGCTCCAAGCAAGGCAGGGTTATGCCAGATGAATTCCCCATAGGCGTGGAAAGCGGCGATGCACAATACGCAGAACGCCGCCGGTCCCAGGGGATTGGGCCGTTGATGTTCTCCCGACAATTTCAGAACGCTCCGGAGTCCGGAAATAAGAAACAGGGCCAGCAGAGCCAGCATCAGCCCCAGCCCGGCATAACCGTAGTCGCAGGCGGCTTGCGCGTATTCGTGGTGGGCAAAATTGGGGAGGTTGGCTCCGGAGAAAAACTCCGTGGAAAGATTGGTGTACATCCGGCTGCCGTGACCGAACAGCGGAGCCTGATCCGCCAGCGCCCAGGCTAGTTTGGACAGGTCCAGCCGGTTGCCGAAGGAAAATGCATCCAAGAGGGCGGCAAGCCTGCCTGCCCCGCGGGACAAATCCAGCACGGCATAGGACGTGCCCAGGAAAAGAAGGATAATAAAGAGGATGGACGCCGTGTAAAATTTTCTGTTATTGCGGAAAACGCTGGAGGTATAAATAAAGAAGCACAGGGTTACGCCTGCCAGGGCGTTTGGGAAGGCGGACCGCGAGCCGCACGTGAAGGAAACGAGGATGAGCGCCAATCCCGTGAACAGGCGGATGCCCCATTTTCTGGCGGAAGCCATGCTGTATGCGCAAAGGAAAAAACCGGTGACGGACAGGAAATGGGCGGAAAAATTTTTGTATCCGAACAATCCGATGTTGTGGATTTCCGTGCCGAACAGGGAATAATCCGGTCTGAACCAGGAGGCTTCCGTTCCCGTTATGTTCTGATACCCCCACAACAGGGCATTCAGCAGCCCCAATGACGCAGCCAGTACGGGAAGAATGCTCTTTTCCCCGTTTCCGGCTCCGGCATACGTTCCCGCCGCGAACATGACGACGGCCGTGGCGATGAGGCCCAGATCCGCGACGCTCTCATAATAAAACCAGGGGGAAAACCATGCCCGGACAAGGAAATAGCCGCCTCCCAGCCCCAGGGCCAGCCAGCCCAGTAGTCCGGGGCTGGGAATCTTGTATCCCCGGAAAATACAGAAGCAGAACAGCAGAAGGGCTGCCGCCAGAAAGCAGGCGGGAAGGAAAAGGGTGTGCCATTCCCCGCCTGCCGCCGTCGTTGTCAGGAAGATGTAAAAAAGGGCCAGCAGGCCCGCCAGAATTTTCCCGGTGGCAGTTTCAGCGATGCGCGGAGTGGGGGAGGTACTGGGGGGAGAGTCTGGCATGGCTGGGAATTTATCTGGAAGACTGCAGTATAAACGCGGGAAACTTCCTTGCCAAGAGCAAGCTCCCTGTTGTGTGCAGGAGGGGACGTCCGAATGATAGAGTACTTGTCGGTCAGGGTAAATTAACCCGCCGTTGGCTGCATATTTTCCGTTTGCCGCAAAATCTTGCAACGCTTCAGCCTGTTTCCCGGAAAGTAAAGTTCCTTATGCCTGTATGCCGAATTTGCGTTTAATCTCCGGGATGGAATAATTCACCAGCGTGGGCTTGCCGCCCGGGGTGCAGTACGGCACTTCGCAGGCAAGCAAATCCTTCAGGATGGCAGGGGCCCGGTGAGGGGAAATGCGCTCCCTCCAGGCGGATTTTCTGGCAAATTCCCCAATGAAGGTTTCATAAGCCATACGTTTGGCATTCCGGCTGAATTCGGACTGGGTGAGACGGTCCACCAGCTCCAGGAGAAAAGCGCGTACGTTTTCCAATTCCAGCAGGGCTGGGATAGATTCTATTCTGATGGTATTCTGGCCAAAGGGCGTAACGGCCATGCCGGCCTGGTCAAAATGAGGGGCGAACTGCCGGATGACGGCAAAATCCCGCGGGTCCAGATCCAGCACCACCGGATCCAGAAGCTGCTGGGACGGCATGGGGGCTTCCCGGCGTGCGCGCAGCCGTTCAAAAATGATGCGTTCCCGGGCCGCCTTGGGATGCATCAGAACCAGGCCATCCGGCGTTTCAAACAGGGCGAATTGCTGGCGGAGTGTTCCCAGATAGGAAAATCCGGCGGAGGCATCCCTTTCCGGAGCTGCGTTTTCATGGGCGTTTCGTGCTGTTTCTTCATCCTCCTGACGGTGAAAATCCAGTTTCCCCTGGGTGGCGGGAACCTGTTTCAGGGGAATGACCCGGAGGGCGGGGGGAGGGACAGGCCCATGGGATTGTCTGGCAGAGGAGGAAAGCGGCGGTTGGGCGGCGGAAGAAGCAGGGGCCGGTCTGGCGGCCGCCGGGAAAGCAGAACCTGGGTTGGTGGAACGGGCGGGTATTTCCCCATGCGGCGCGGTGGTAGAAGGGGCAGGAAGAGTTCTCTCCGGTTCCGGCGCGGCGGCAGCGTGGATTTCCTGCCGGGCGTGCTTTTGAAGAGTGTTGGCTATAGCTTCCACAATGGTATTGACCACGTCTGCGGAACGGCGGAATCTCACCTCCTTCTTGGCGGGGTGCACATTGACGTCCACCAGAGCGGGTTCCACCTCCATATACAGAAAGAGCGCCGGATGCAGTCCGGTGGGGAAGCCTCCATAGCCGTCCCGAATGGCCCGGTTAATGAGCTGATCCTCCACGGGGCGCGTGTTCATAAAGACGTACTGCCCTTTTCTGGTGCGTCTGGCTTCGGAAAGAGGAAGCAGGAATCCCGTGATGGAAATACCGGGGCCGATGGTTGTTTCTATCGGAATCAGGGCCGCTGCTGTAGAGGCGTCCGTCAGTGCGGAAATGCGGACGCGCAGATCCGCTGTGGCGGGAAGGTCGAAAACAAGCTGGTCGTCCCGCTTATAGGCAAATCGTACTTGGGGATAAGCCAGGGCATGCAGGCGTATCTGGTGCTCCACATGGGAGGCTTCCGTTTCTGCGGATTTGAGGAACTTGCGGCGCGCTGGAGTATTGTAAAACAAGTCGGCCACCTCAATGGCGGTGCCGGGAGAGACGCCTGAGCTTCTCGGTTCGTGCTCCAGGCCCCCGTCAATGCGTATTTCCCAGCCTTCCAGCTCCTGCTGCTGCCTGGTACAGAGTTTGAAGCGGGAAACGCTGGCAATGCTGGGCAGAGCCTCTCCGCGGAATCCCAGATGGGTGATTTCAAAAAGCTCCTCCAGGGAAGAAAGTTTGCTGGTGGCATGTCGTTTGGTGCATAGTTCGGCGTCTGCCCGTGACATGCCGCTGCCGTCGTCCGTCACCTTGATCATGCCCACGCCTCCGCGGCGTATCTCCACCCGCACGAATTTGGCGCCTGCATCCAGGCTGTTTTCCACCAGTTCCTTCACAACGGAGGCGGGGCGCTCCACTACTTCTCCTGCCGCTACTTGGCTGGCAAGAGTGGGAGACATGACGTGGATGGATGGCATGGCGATGACGGATTGGAAAAGACTGTTCCAAAAAGCGGAACCCCTAGCCGCCGGCGACGATGGAGACAATTTCCACCCGGTCGCCGGGAGAAACCGTCGCTTGGGAAAAATCCTGCGGCAGGAGCGCGGCCCCGTTGTGTTCCACGACAACGGGGTTGCCGTTCATGTTCAAAAGTTCCAGAAGCCGGGAGACGGAACAGGGTTCCGCCAGTTCGTACGGGGTTCCGTTCAGCATAATATCGTTCTGGGCTGCCATGACGGAAGCTACTGTACCACAACAGAAGAAAAAATCCAGAAACATCCCGTGGGGATGGCGTAAAAAAGATTCCGAATCAAGGCGGAAAGAAAACTGGCATCGCGTACGGGATTTAATATCTTGTCCATAAGTTTTTAGCGGGCCATATGTACAGCATACCGTGTAGCACTGCCAGAAAGCCGCGCCATTTATTACTCCGTCGGAAGCTGTATGTAAAGGCCGGCATGTCATGACACAGAAAAAATGAACCCTATGAGGATAAAAAACCGCCCGCGTCTCCCAACGCGGACGGAAAATAATAATATCAACTACCAGGATTGTTCTTAAGGAACCGCCTTTTTATATCAATTTTTTCTCCGTTTCGCAACCCTTTTTGACATGATTTCATGGAACGTCATGACTTGTCATCCCCTGAACGGGAAAATGATGACAAAACGTCTTACCGGGGTCACAAGACATCAAATCTCATGAAAACAGGAAATCCTCCCCCCCCCCCCCCCGCATTTGTAACGCCTTAAATATTAGCGCATTAGGAGATAAATTTTCAGCAAGAAAGGGTTACAGCCATGTCGGGTAGCGTGATGCTTGTGTTTTTCTTGCTGGCTGTCCTATTCGGATTCACCTGTTTTGGACTGGGAATTGTGGAAGGTTGCCGGAGAACCACGAAAAGGATCTTGAGGAACATCACTCAAAAGGAGGAGAAAAAGAAATGAACTCGTCAATCTCTTCGTTTTCCCGTTCCTCCATCAAAGATGACTTAGGAATCCATGTCGAGATCTGTATACCTACTTATCTTCATTACACCCTTAATACTAATGAAGGGAAAAAAATTGTGAAGAGCTCTGATATGATTTATGATGAAAAAAATGTAGAAAAAATGAAAAATAGTATTGACTGGTGGTTAACCACCGATTATGGTGAGCACATGCCAAGTCAACGGAAGATAGACAAAAAACAGATTTCAGTATGGATACCAATCGTCCTCTTCCGAAAATTTCAAAAGAGAGCAAAAGAGCTGAATATGACTATGACTGAAATCATTACCGCTTATTTGGTTCAACAAACTCAAAATGTAATTCTTACACCCGAAGATTATGAGAACATCGCCAGAGAAATACGAGAAAAAGCAAATAACAATTAACCTCCCTATTGACTTATTTGAACAGATAAAACTGATTGCACGAAAAGAACAAAGATCTGTTTCTGGGCAAGTAGTTTTTTTGCTCGCAGGTGGTGAACCACCTAAAACAAAACGCATCGTTAAGAAGCGAGTTTTTTTGCCTGTAGGTGGTGAACCACCTTTTAAGAAAACCGAACAGAAGGAGGTGAAGAAGTGAAAGCTCTGTTCGCCCTCGTCTTGTCCGGGATTGTTCTTTCAGGTTGCGATCAGGGTTCCGAGCCTCAACCTGTTAAACAAGCCGATAATCAGAAAAAAGCCCCTAAAAAAGAGACACCAACATGGGAAATTAAAATTGAACAGAACGGCATTCCCGATGCTGTTTTTACAACGGGATATGCAAACTGTGTTGAGGCGTTCAGGATGGGAGCGAGGGCAGATGTTCCAATATATGGGTATGTGATTTATAAACCGGACGGAGGACAAATCATCGTGTCAGGAACGACGAGAATCACCAGGACAAAAGTTAAAAATAATAACGAGTTATGAATGATGGCGTGCTTCTAATTCTTATAAGCGGCATTATCATATTTTTGATGCTTATCATATCAAATTTAGATGGACGTTGAACAATGATCATTGAATACGACGACGAAGACCGGTGCATCCGGGTTGACGGCGAACCTATTTCCTACGGCGTCGCGGTTGGACTCCTGGAGCAGATAGAGCAGGCTATCGACGAGTGGGATTTTGACCACGCCCCCCAATGCGACAACCCGGACGGACACTACGACGACTAACTGACTTTTAACCAATCGCCCGGCCCAGGTGGGGCCTAAAACCAAAACCAAAACATCAATAGGTATATAGAGTAATACGGTCTGGCAGGCGCGGGGAAACCCGTCCGGGCGGCCATTAAATACTAAACAATAAAAGATATGAATAACTCTGGAAAAGTTATCAGCCTGGAAGATCTTCTGACGAAGTTGCCGAATGTGCTTCAAGCTTTGTCTTTCACACCACAAAATAGCGACGATGAAAAATCTTCTTCGGCTAATCGTGCATTGGTAGGGAGAAGATTTGTGAAATGTTCCACATTGGCACATGCCTACGATTATAGTTATCGGCAAATGCAACGAAAGTTGATCCGTGCGGGGAAAGCCATCAGGAGGATGGAATCCGGCGAGGGACATACTCTTTATTGTGTGGAGGACGCTATTAAATACTTTGAACCTGATAATCAACAATGACCACACATCAACACATCATTGACCGGGGCCCCTTCAAGGGGATGGTGGAAACGCTCACCAACAACAAGAACATCATCGCGAATCCGATTTGTTATATGTGCGGGACCACGTTGAAAGACCCCCATGTTTGGGGATCCTTGATAGGAAATAAGAACGGCGTCTTCACCACGCGCTTTCTGTGCCCGTTATGCGCCGGGGAACGCCTCAACGGCATCCCGGACGAAGCGGAGCGCTGCTGGAACTACACCCAAGCCGCCCAATCAGGGCCCCGGATTACCAAAATCCTCACTTACCTGACTTACCTGATTTTCTGGTGCGTACTGGTTTCTGCAGGAGGAACATTCCTCTTCTTAATTTTCCTCCTGCTCAAAAACCTTTTTTAACTGAAAAAATAGCCGGGTCAGCGGCAACTGAACCCGGCCTGTTACAACAAAACATGAACGAATATGAGTAACGAATCAATAGATAAACTCAATTTGCCTCAAAATCCAGTCCCAAAAAAGACACTCTATGAAATTGTCATGTCTTCGGACATGAAAAACGCCATTACGGGGCTTGTGGAGGGCATGATGACGCCGGAACGCTGCATCAGCATCTTTTGGCACTGCTGCCAGAAAACCCCGCAGCTACAGCAATGCGCCCCCGTAACGCTGATTGCGGCCCTCAAAAACCTGCTGATGATGCGTTGCGAGCCGGACGGGATTCACGGCTATCTGGTGCCCTTCTGGGTCAACGATAAGTCAAGCGGACAGTCTATTTTGACGTGCGCAGCCATACCTTCCGCCCGGGGGCTGATGCGTATGGCCCGCTCCAATGGCGTCACCAACCTGAACATCGGCATTGTGCGGGACGGAGAGCCGTTCTCCTGGCGTCTGGATGACGGCAGATTCACGATGTGCCATGTTCCGGGATGGGACGATACCAAAGATCCCATCAGAGGATTTTACTGCACCTGGACCGATAAAGACAGCTATTTGCATGGCGAGCGCATGAGCTTGCGTGCCGTCGAGGGCATTATGAATCGCACCAGGTCACGGACCAAGAAAGGGGAAATCGTGGGGCCTTGGGCAACCGACTTTCCCCAGATGGGCCTGAAAACGGTCATCAAGCGCGCCTCCAAGCAATGGGATCTGCCCCTCGCTATTCAGGAGGCCATGCGGGAAGCTGACGACCAGGAATTCGGGAAAGAAATGAGGAACGTAACGCCGGAAAAAACAGACGGGCCAGCCGAAGGGGAAACCCCGTGGAACAACGCTCCGTCCCCTGAAGAATTCCGGGAAGAACCGCAGGACGCCCTGCCGGAACCCGATCTGCAGGACGACTTTATACCGGGCCTGGAAATACCGGCCGCAAAAGAATACGCAACCGCCAACATGGAGGACTATTGACATGAGCCTGTCCAAGAACTGCATTGTCTACGAAAACATTTATCAGCGGTCGGAAGCCTGGTTTAAGCTGCGCGCCGGCCGTCTGACTGCGAGCAACTTTAAGCGGCTCCTGACTCCTACGGGGAAGAAACCCCAGCCCAAAACGCACAAGGAAAGGGGCCCTTGGGGAGAACTCATCATTGATCTGTGCTGCTCCTTCCTGAGGCCCGATGAAATCAAGTGGGAAGGCAACCGTCATACGGACCAGGGCGAAGAACTGGAACCGGAAGCCCGGGACGAATTCAGAACCATCACGGGAATGACCGTCAAGGAAGTGGGATTCGTGCTCTGCCAGGATGGACCGGTGGGCTGCAGCCCTGACGGTCTCATCGTTGACCAGTCCGGCGACTACATGGCGGGCCTTGAAATCAAGTGTCCTCTCTCCAAGACTCACGCCCTCTATCTGCTCAACGGCGAGCTGCCTTCCGAATACCGTCCCCAGGTGCACGGATCCATGGCGGTGACGGGGCTGCGGACATGGTATTTTTTCTCCTATTGCCGGGGCTTGCGTCCCTTCCTGCTCAAAGTGAACTGGGACGCCTACACCGACCAAATCAATGAGACGCTGAATGATTTCAAGCGAGAATACCGAGACCAATTTGACGTCATCATGCCTCAAATCCGTCCAGCCGTAGAAGGGAGGGCGGCATGAGAACCAGGGCAACAGCTATCCACCGGCCCGGCGTGATGAACAAGACCGAAGCCGCCTATGGCTTTTACCTGTCAGACCGTCAAGCAAAGGGACAAATCCGGGAATTCAAGTTTGAGGCCGTCAAGCTGATCCTTGGGAACCGCTGCTCCTACACGCCCGATTTCATGGTCGTCCGCAACGATGGAACACTTGAATTTCATGAAGTGAAAGGCTTTTGGCGCGACGACGCGAGAGTAAAAATCAAGGCTGCAGCTGACAAATTCCCCTTTGTTTTTGTCGCCGTGAAACAAACGAAAACAGGCTGGGACGTGGAAACAATCCAGGAAGGAGAATCGAAATGAGCCCCGAAGAAAGAGAGAGAAAACGGCTCTGGATGGTGGAGTACAACAAACGGAGAAAGTCCGCTTTGGTTGATGATTTAAACGCCAAGTACGGCACCCATTTCAGCCTGGGACAGTATATCACCTACAAAGGGGGAAAATATATCATCAGTGGGACTCACGGTCATTTATTAATCATCAAAAATGATAGGCTGGAAACTTTAGCGCATCCTCTTGATGTCTACCCGGCTATCAAACTATCCGGCACCGTCACTTTTGACGGCTGGACCATGGGTCCGAACGGAAAACTTAAAATCAAGAAAGGATAAATTAAAATGAACAATGTCTATTGCGACAAACCCGGCCATGGCGCTTACCCGCTCCGGGCTTATGAAAAAGACGGGAAAATTTTTGTGGACATGGATTCTTGCACGGAATGCGGGCCGCAGAAAATGGAAGAAGAGGTATATCAGTCCTTTTTGGATAGACTGCGTATCCTTTCCAATCAGCTGGACAGCCTGAAACGGGATCTGGACGGATTAAAGGATGATAGCGAGTCATTAAAGGATGACGTGGATGAACTGATTGAAGACTATGAAAAAGAAAACGCCTAAATGCCCGCTATGCGGCACACCTTTGAAAGCCATACGAGGATATGATGTCCATGGGATAACAACCGATTGGGTTGCTGGTTGCTACAACTGCTTCTTCCAGAGTTCCCATTTTTGGAAAACCAAGAAGGCATGTATTGAAGATATGGATAGGCTTGTTTCTTTGTTTCCTCCCATCATGAGAGTGCAGGAAGGAGACTTGATTGCTGTCCATACTGGGAATGCAATTAAGATTCAAAAAATTAAAGCCATTGATAAAGAACAATGCCTTCTTCAAACAGGTATAGGAATTGTATATGCCGATGCTGTGTTGAAATGGCCGTGGGAGCTTGAGCAGAAGGACATGTAGAACGATGAAAACCTTTTACCAGTTGAAAAGAGCAAGACGGAGTGTCACACGCAAGAATAGTGGATTCAAACACGCCGTCGGGTACAATTACCGGGTGAGGATCTGGTGGATTCCACGGTATTGTTTAGTCAAGGGGAAGTTTACCCGCACATTCTTAAATCGTTTTATAGATAACATGATTGAATATCGGCAGAAAGTAGGCCGGAAATGGTAACTTGTAAAGACTGTATCAGTTTTGACAAATATGACGGGTGTTTGAACCGCAATGCCCCTTATATATGGACTGCAATAGGTCCAGATGACCCGGCATGTTTATTTTTTAGGGGAGAGGAGGACGAAGATGATATTTGATATTGCACAACTTATAGTTTTTTAGCCACCGTCGCCGCGTATGGATATTACCTTTATTTAATTGGTAAAGTTAAAGGTCTTCTTCAAGCGGTTAATGTCATTCTTTTAAAAAGAAAGGAAGAAAATGAAAATGACGCCTGAACAGAAAGCTTTTTTTGAGTACGGCGGAGCATGGGAACAGGTTGTTTTAACTCACAAGGGTATCAGATCGACCGTCAAAGCGTTGCCCGGGAAAACTCGCCAAAAACTTTTAAGGCAAGCCAGAAACGAGACTCATCAACATGAGCTTGTGCTTAACGCTTGGCAGAAGAGGTCCGCGTGCAGGGCGTGGCAACTCCGCCGTTGCGAAACCTGCCTGCATAGGGATGACGAGAACCCATACACATGTGATATATGCTCCCGAAGCCCTTATGCGTCCGACAACTGGGAGCCGAGAAAGGAGGGGGAGTGAACACGAGCGCACTACGTAAACGGGCTCTGGCCCGATACCTCGGAGGAAAGAACAGAATCGCCCCCTGGATTATCAGCTTTTTCCCGCCTCACAAAATCTATGTTGAACCCTACGGCGGTTCCGGTGCGGTGCTGCTCAACAAGCAACCTGCATGGATGGAGGTCTACAACGATCTTTATGACCGGGTGGTGAACTTCTTTGAAGTTTTGAGGGATCCGGAAAAATCCGCACGGCTGGCCAGTCTATTGGAATTGACGCCCTACGCCCAGGAAGCCTATGCCCGGTCATTTGAAATCGCTGAAGACCCCGTGGAAGATGCTCTCCGCTTTGCCGTCAACTCCATGATGAGCTACGGCGGAGGCATCCACAAGCCGGGGTTCAAACGCAACGGCTTACTCCACGCAACCCCTTATCCTCAAACGTGGCGGGAATATCCGGCCGTAGTGCGAGAATGTGCGGCCGAACTGCGAAACCGGAATATCGAAATCAACAACATGGACGCCCTGCAGGTCATGGCTCGCTATGACTCACCGGACACGCTGCACTACGTGGATCCTCCCTATGTGCAATCTACCCGCGGCAACCGCGCGAGGTACGCGCACGAGTACGACCAGCAAGACCATGAGCGGCTCCTTGCTTTCCTCCAGACCTTGAAAGGCAAGGTTGTCCTGTCCGGTTATGATTCCGAGCTTTATTCCCGGCATCTGGACGGGTGGCGAAAGGAATGCAAGGTCTCCCACGACACGCAGGGCGGCAAGAAAATTGAATGCCTGTGGATGAACTACAACCCCCAACTGACGCTTTTTTGATTATGGCACGTAAACCAACATCTTTAATACCGAGGACGCACCGGGAACTGTGCGAAATCGCTGAACGCTGGCTCCTTGGAACCCAACGTTGCCGGGTGGCGATTGCTGAACCGAACGTCATCGTTACGGACGAACATCCCGACGCCATAGGGTTCAGCGGGGAAAAAAGTGTTCTTGTGGAGGCCAAAACCAGCCTGAACGACTTCCGGGCAGACCTCAAAAAGCCGTTCCGCATCTGTCCTCAAAAGGGTATGGGGCAGGCCCGCTATTACATCTGCGAACCAGGGATCATCACGGAAGATGACCTGCCGGAACGATGGGGCTTGTTGAATGTCCTCCCTGGCGGACGGGTTCGGATAGTTCGGTACAGTGGACACTTCCTCGAAGTAAATTACTTCGCTGAAAGGAGTCTTTTGACCGCGTGTTTGTACATCCAGAAGCCGCTAAAAATCAATACTGTCCAAGGCAGGAAGATACAACTCTCTCCTACATTTGGAACCGAATCAAAAGAGACGGAAGGGATATAGAATAATGGAATACATCAATATACCACTCTACGTTATCCGCTCCAATGAGTACATAGGCGCCGATCCTACCCAGCGAGCCACGTGGCTTTCTTTGATCGCCTGGTCTTGTGACCAGGAGAATATGGGGCGGATTGCCGGGGCACGGTCTTGGGGAGACCGCCGCTGGATGCAGTCTTGCGGGGTCATGGCTTCCGAGGTGGCCGAATCCTGCGGCCTTTTCCGCTGGGACGGGGACGACCTTGTCATTTCTTTTTACCCTGCTGACGCCCAGCGGGAGATTGAGCGTAAAAGGGAAATCGCGCGCGCCAACGGACGGAAGGGAGGCCGGAAACCAACGCCGGAACCTATACCGGAAACCAACGTTGGTTCCGACGTAGGAACCCAACCTTGGATAGCAAATGAAGCTCCGTTGGAAAGCGAAAAGAAAGGAAAAGAAAAGAAAGGGAATATAGGGGGAGAAACTACTACGGTGGACAGTACACCGGGGGAAGAAGCGCCCGCTGCTCCTGTGCTGCCTGCCCAGTCTTTCCCGAACCGGGAACGCCTGAACGACGTCCGGGGGATGCGCTGCGCCGACAATCACGCGGATCTGGGGGCTTCTCCTGGTGCCGCCAGGTTCATGGCTGCCTGTTTGGAAATCAACCCTTCATGGTCCCGGACAATGCCAACCGCCATTGAGCAGGCAGCCGCGCTTGAGGCGTACCAGTCCGCACAGGGCCGGGTGACGCCGCGGGATATGGAGATGTTGAGGGATTATTACGCGTCAGGACTGACGGAGGACTGCAAGAAGAAAGCTTTTTGGCGTCCGGACAGCCGCAAGAAGTTTTGGGAGTGCTTCGGGGATGTGCTCACCCACGCGGACCGCTGGGCCAAAGAGACGCGATGGAAGCCGGCATCCGCTCGGAAGAAGCCGAAGCCCGAAGAACCACGGCAGCCGGAAGGACCCATAGTGACCACCGAAGAAGCTGCAATAGAATTGGAGAATTGGAGAAAAGAATTAGGACTGGGGAGATGAAAATCCCCCTGGAATCTCGTATAGGTCTATTCGTCCGGCAATCCGTGACGGGTGATTAGATTCATCAACAGCTCCATCGACGGACTCGTTTTTCTGGACCCGCCCAACCATTGCCACACCGCCATTTCCGTCACACGCAACATCTGCGCAGCCTTTTTGACAGCAGAAGTTTTGGATCGCAAATGGTATCTGGACTGGACCCAATCAACAAATTCTTGAGGATTCATATTTGAGCATTCAATTATTTAATTTGATCAAATCGCTTCCCAACAGGGCCACATCTAATGATGTCCCACCGCTGATAACCTTCGTCGTCAATTACTTCGTAGCAATAATCATTCCAATATTTTGCTATTGCATTTAGTGCTTCTTCTTGTGTTTTGTAGGTATAATAGCATGGTTCTTCGTTGACATCTTTGATGTAGTACGCAGCCAGAACAACCGCAAATTTGTGACCTTCCGGAAATTCAATGATGCGGTCATACTTGGGAGAGGAGATATCCGACAAAGACGTATCTCCAAACTTTTGAGGGATAATATATTTTTTCATGTGTTTGGTTTGTGTTTAAGCTTTCTGTTCGGTCAGGTTGACAATCCCGCGGGCCCACCTAAAATCGGCGCAGTCTATGATAGCCCCGTTAAATCTGGCTCCGGTTAGATGGGCCTTGTAAAAATTGGCCCATTTCAGATTGCCCCCGGCGAAATCGGTCCCGGTTAGATTGGCCCCGGTAAAATCGGCACATCTCAAGTCGGACCCTGTGAAATCAACTCCGGAACAGTCGGCGTCCTTAAAGTCAGCCTTGATTAAGTTAGCACCCCTAAAGTCGAGCCCCCTGAGGTCGAGGTCTTCAAATTTGGCCTGAGCGCCGCCTTCTTCCTCGTTCAGCCACATTTCGTGCAGTTTGAGAATTTCTGTTAATTCGTTTTTAGTCATTGTCTTGTTCTTTCTGATTTGGTTTTATACTTGTTATTTTAGTCCCAATCTACAACCACATCGTATTCTTCCGCTTTTTCAAGGATGTCTCTCACATCAACAAAGTCTTTTACTTCTTCCGGAACATTGCCGCTGACAAGTCCATGCCTTACGCCGTGGACTTCCCGCACCGGGCAATAAAAATTATAGGTTCTTCCTTCTTCGTCATAGTTTTTCACCACTTCTCCGGCAATAGCTATTTCATGACGGTGAAAAGTGAATATTTCTCGGACTTTGTAAGTTTTATCAGCGTTCATTGTTTTAGTCTTTCTGATTTGGTTTTGGATTGTGTCTTCGGGAGGTCCCTTACCTCCCGTCAACAAGGTCAATATACTAAACAATGTTTAGTGATTCAAGAGAAAAAAATGAGAAAAAGAGAATTTTTTTTCGAAGCCGCCCCTTTTTTTATTCCGGTTTCAGCGGGGGAGATTTTTGGTCGTCCCTCGTTCCATGATTAAATTCATCAGGAGGTTCATGGAATCCGTGGGCGCGGGTTTGGAGTCCAGCCACCTCCAGATCGTCATGGGAGTCACGCCGATGATTTCTGCGGCACGATTGACCGCCGCCGTTTTGCTGTTCAAACGGTGTGCGGTTTTCAAAAAATCCAAAAACCGGAACAGCGTGTGAAGCTCCGCTCCCCCCTCTCCTTCGATGGAGGCTCCGTAAATATAAAATCCGTTCCCGTCGCCTGTGATTGCAGAAAAAATGAGTTTGTTTTCTGTGAGCTTTTCCCGAAGTCGTTGTTCCAACAAATCAACTTTAGCTTCGGGCAGCCAGGACGCGAAATAAATTTCCAGCGAGACGTCCAGATTTTCGTAATTTTCCACGTCTTCAACTTCTTCGCAATATTCGGGGTCTTGGAAAAGCAGCATGACGCCGCCCTCGTCAAGGGCGTTCAGTTCAACGCCGTCGCATTCATCGGTTACTATTTTTTCCCGAATCAGTTCATCTTCCAGTTCCGTTCTGATGCGGTGCAGTTTTTCTTTCAATCCTGTAGTGACTTTCATTTTTTCTCGTGGTTGGATTAGAGTCCGTTTTCGATAGCGAACCAAGTCGGAAGCTCCAGGGTGAGGCCTTCCATTTTGTAGTCTAAAACTCTTTTTACGATGCTTTTCGGAATCCACATTTTTCTATCGGAAGCCCTGAAGGAAAATTCCGCGTCGATGAAGAAAGCTTTTTCCGTTTCTTTCAGAATTTGAACGTCAACTTTAGTAAGTTTCCAAGTGTCTTTAATCTTCGATCCGATGTCGTTGCGGACAATAACTTCCGGCGTTCTGATCTCAAAGGCCTGGGCAATTTTCTTATTCATTTTCCGACTTGGTGTTAGATTAAGTCTTCGGTTAGATCTTACCTCCCGTCAACAAAGCTAATCTACTATCATTTTGTGAGTATGTCAAATGGAAAAATCTTATTTTGACGCGCTACTAAAAAAATCTTATCTTCCCGGAAGGAAAAAGAAAACTACCACCAAAAGAAAACCGGGGCGCCCCAGCCTCTACACCGAGGAACTGGCCGCCGAAATAGCCACCCGTCTTGCCAACGGGGAAACCATGAAATCCATCTGCGCCGATGATCATATGCCGGATGTTTTAACTGTCTGGAGATGGAGACACGAGCGGGAAGATTTTTGTAAACTCATTCAACGCGCGCGGGAAGCGCAGTCGGAAGCCATGATCGACGCGTGTCAGGAGCTGGCCGACGAAGCCGCGAAAGTCGCCCTCGACCCGGAATGCGGCTCCGCATCCGTCGCCGCCAAGAAGCTCGCCATTGAAACACGGCTGAAAGTAGCCGCGAGGTTCGCTCCAGAAAAATTCGGAGACCGGGTCCGTCAGGACGTCGCCGGAGTTCCCGGCGCACCGCTGGAACGGAAAATCACGCTGGACCCCGATCAGCTAGCTCAGCTGCAGGAAGACGAGAAAACCGCGCTGGAAACCATCGCCGGCAAACTCCATCCCTAACCCGTCAGGACACGGTTACCCGTCAGCTTCTTTCTGCGCCATATCCTCCGCCTCGACCCCTATCCCTGGCAGGTAGAGGCCATCAAGGCGTTGTCTCTCGGCAAGCTGACCCTGGGAGGGAAAAGCGTCGCGCTGGTCGCCCCTAACGGTTCCGGAAAGACAAGCAACTGCATCGCTCCCGCCATCCTGTACTTTCTCACCTGTTTTCCGCGGGGACAGGTCCCCGTTACGTCCTCATCGTGGATGCAGGTGGAAAAGCAGCTCTTTCCCGCGCTCCGCCGCTACATGGACACTCCTTTCTTTTCCGGCTGGACCTTCAACAAGACGGAGATCCGCACGCCGGAGGGAGGCTTTGCCGTGGGTTTCTCCACCGACAACGCGGGACGTGCGGAAGGATGGCATCCAAAAATCTCGCCCGGCGTGGACCCGGTCTTTTACGTCCTGGACGAAGCCAAAACCATTCCGGACTCCATCTTCACCGCCGTTTCCCGCTGCACGCTCTTTCACGCGTTCATCACCTCGTCGCCTGGTGCCGATTCCGGCACCTTCTACGATTGCTTTCACAAAAATTCATCCCTTTACTACAAAATCCGCGTCAAATACGGTGATTGTCCACACATCGAAATCAACGATCCAGGCAAGGCCGAACGCCTGAAAAAAGAATACGGAGAGCAATCCTCCTTTTATCGGTCCGCCATCCTCGGCGAATTTACTGACCTTGATGGACAATCCGTCATTTCCCGGCGCTCTCTCATGGAGCTGGTCAACAACCCGCCTCCCTTCCTGGACACCGGAGAGACCTGCGGCGGCTTTGACTTTGCCGCGGGGGGCGATGAAAACGTCTTTGCGGCGGGACAGGGCAATCGTTTTTTCATCGCCGACCACTGGGCCGACCCGGACACCGTAGGAGCGCGCGGACGTTTCCGCCGGAAGGCCGCCGAGCTCGGCATCTCCGCCGACCGCATCTTTGCCGACGGCGACGGCCTGGGTCTCCCCATCATTGACGACTTCCGCGCCGAGGGTTTTCCGGTGCACTCCTACCGCGGAGGATTTCCGGCGGATGACACACAAGCCTTTGTCAACCTCCGCGCCCAGGCATGGCGGGCCCTGGCCCGCGCCATCGAAGAAAAAGAACTCATCCTCGACATTGACGAGGACACGATTGAACAACTGGTCGCGCCGCGGCTCCAGACGGATGCAATAGGCCGCGTCCGCATCGAAAGCAAAGAAGATATGGCAAAGCGGGGCGTTCGTTCCCCCGACCGGGCCGACGCCCTTGTCATGGCCTGGCACGCGCGCCGGAACAGCGGACTGGCGCGGACGCTGGGAGCCTGGTACGCCCGGCCCGTGTCATCAAAACGCGCTTACGGGAGATATTAGGGTTGACAACATATCAAGATATCAATATATGACGATATGTAAGCAATCGCAGGGTGGTGAAACGGTATCACGCGGGGTTCCTGTCCCCGAATCGAAGGTCCAACTCCTTCCCCTGCAACCACCTTTTCTTTAGCCTCAGGTTTAACGCCGTCAAAAATATCCTCAACGCCCCGAAGCTGGTAGCCCAACAGGAGACCAGAATCAAGGAGCTTGAAACGGAACTCACCCGGCGAGCGTTGACGGAACAGAGCCGGAAGCCTAACCAGCCCCAATGGTACGAATACTGGGATCCGTTACAGGGAGCCGACCTTCAAACGCTTATTGACGCCCGGAACGAAGCGCGGCGTGGAGCCTTTGCCCGCCAAATGCTCATTTGGGACGAGGTCATCTACTCGGACGGGCTGCTGGGCATGCTCTACTCCCGGCTCATTGAAAGCGTCTCCATGCAGGGATGGAAGATTGACGCCGCGGACGACAGCCCGGAAGCCCAGCGTCAGCAGAACGCGCTGGAAGAATTCTATCACTCCGTCACCGGACTTCAACAGGCCTTTGGGCAGTTGGCCTCCGCTATGTTCTACGGTTACGCCCACCTCCAATACATTGAGGACGCCTGGGGACGCCGCTTTGAATTCATCCCCCAACGCTATTGGGTCCGCCCCGGCGCGCTGAATGAATGGCAGTTCAACCCCCAGTGCTACATTGGGGTCGACACAGGGGAAAGCGTGGAAGAAGAAACGCTCGTCGTGATGGAGCACTGGAACCCCATTCTTTTCCCGGCAACCCGCGCCTCCTTTGAGCGCAACCACGCGAAAATCACATGGGACAATCATATGGACCGCTACGGAAGCGCCCCGGTCATCATCACGGCGCCCAAGGACGCGAGCGCCGCCGTCATGGACGCGCTGGAACGGGCCTGTGAGGAACTCAAATCGGGAGCCTCCATTGTGCTTCCTCCCGGTTGCACCGCCGAACCGTTGAAAGCCTCCAACATCAACGAAAACTATTTCCTATCCCGAATCAACATGTCCGACAAGGACCAGGTGCGGTTTGTAATGGCCGGCACTCTGACCGTCCTGAATGAATCGGGTTCCGGCACGCTGGCCGGGGGAGCGCACACGGACAGCTGGAATTCGGTCGTCTCCGCGGTCTGCTCCAAAGTAGCCGAAGCTTTTAACACCGCCATCAGCCCGCTTGTCCTGGGAGACGGCGAACCGCTGGCCCGCCTCCACATCACCTTTGACACCGTCCAGACGCCGTTGCAGAAGGCCGAGGAAATCGCCGCGCTTGCGGACGGAGGCGTCCGCCCCGAGAAAACCGAAATCGAAGAAAAGATCGGCATGTCCATCGATGACACGCAGGAACCCGTTCCGGTGACGGCGTCCAACAGGGAACCGGAAAAAGCGCTCATTCCGCCCGACGCCTACGAGCAGCTTCAGCAAATGATTTACGCCGGCCTCATGAAAGGATTTACCGATGATCAGTACGAAACAAATCAATGACCTGTCCCGACCCGCCAACGGCTGGTTTCATGTCGAGAAGAGCGGAGACCATGACGTCGACTACGGCGAAGGACCCGCCCTGCTGCGCATCGACGAGCAGGCCGTCCAGGACATGGTGGACGACTTCAACGCCCGCACCTTTGACGGCCCGGGCATGCTTATCGACGGCGACCACCTGAGCCACGACCTTTCCCGCGATACGCGCGCGCTCGGATGGCTCAAGAGGCTGGACACCTACCGCGACCCTTCCGGCACGCTGGAACTCTACGGTTTCATCGAATGGACGCCGCGCGGCCTGCAAATGCTTCAGGACAAGGAATACACGCAATCATCCACCGAATATGGCGAAGGGATGACCTTGTCGGACGGGGTCTACCGTCCTTCGCGCCTGACCGGCTTTGCCCTGACCAACCGTCCACGCATCAAGGGAAAGCGGCCTCTGGTCAACCGACAGACTTCCCCCGCCTCTGTAGAAGAGGCCGGGGGCGAACCCAAAAGCCCCGAAGAGGGGGAAACAACCCAGAACACCAATATGGACAACGACGATAGAGAATATCCGTCCAAGGAAATGGACAAGGCCCAGCGGGCCCTGTTTGATTCCCTGCTTGACAAGCTGGATGTCGAATTTGACGGCACCGACGACATGAGCAGGGCGATCCTCGGACGCCTTGATGAACTGCTCTCGCTGGACAAGCGCGAGAAAGACCACGTGAACGCCGAAGTGGACGACGCCGTCAGCACGTACGAAAACGCGCTGGACGAGAAAGAACGCGAGGAATTCACGGAAGAACGCCGGGAAGAGCTGAAAAACTCGCTCCGGGAAAGCCCCGCCGCGCTGAACGCTTTTATCCGTGCGCTCAACCGCCAGGCGCCCGCACCGAAACAGGAGCAGCCGGAGCAGAAGAAGCTTCCGCAAAGGACGCCTATGAACCGCCGCGTGACTCTGAATCCCCCTGATCCGTTCCGCAAGAAGGAATCCATTGACGGATTCAACAACCGTGTGAACGAACTCATGAAGGGAGGAATGAACCGCTATGACGCCTGCCAGAAAGCGACCGACGAAGGCTTCATTGTTGTCAACGAAAGATAACCACTAACCGCTAAAAACCAATGCCATCAATCAACATCACCCAAACAGACGCCGAAGTCTACTTCAACGCGCCGGAAGGCGTTGACCTGTCCGCCCTGGAAGGATGCGTCGTCGCGCTGACCGGAAACCCGGATATTCCCGAGCTGATCGGAACCCCGCTGACGGCTCTTCCCACCCAGGACCAGCTGCTAGGGCTCGTCACTCAAATTCAGCCCGACCGTGGCACCTGCTGCGCCGTGCTGGTCGGCATGTTCGCTGGTCTGGCCAAAGCGTCTCTTGCCGAGACTCCCGGAACGATCAGCGTAGGAACGCCGGTGACCATCACCGCCAACGGGACCTGGAAAGCCGCCGCTAGCGGAGAAACCGTCTATGGACGAGCCATCCATAACCGTTGGGAGCCGGGGAAAATAGAAATCGGGTTTGTCGCTCAATACCAGGTTGCAGCAGCCTGAAATCACCTCTAACCATTAGAAAGACCAACCACAAGGGCTAATCTATTTTATTCAGCTTATCAGTTCACGGACGTCCTGACCTCTTTCTCCGTTGGCGCGGGGAATACGGAACGGGATTCCATGATCAACCGCATCGCTCCGCTTGTTCCGGTTTACGATATTTCCTTCCAGTATATGGTTTGGGATACGCCGGCCGCGTTTACGGTGGAGCCCATCCAGGTCGCGCCGGGCGAACCGCCCCGCCAGACTTCCATGCTCGGAAGAAACGAAACCGACACGCTTCAGGGGTACGCGCTGACGGATCCGATTCCCGATATTCTGCTGGGGGTCAACAAGGAGAAGGCGCAGGCGATTCTGCTGGCCCATGCCCGGTTCCTGGAATCGAAATTCGTCACGTCGTACGAATACCAACGCGCCAAGCTCATCGAAAGCCAGGTTCCGGCAGCGTCCGGTTATGGCGATTGGGACAATCCGCAGAAAAACCCGCTGACGGATTTGGACAACGGGATCCGCGCCATCAATGCCACTGCCGGGAAAATGCCGACTACTATTGTTTTCGGCGCCAATGCCTGGGCCCGTTTCCGGGCGAACCCGCTGGCAAGACAGGTAGTGTCGTATAACAGCGTCGGCCTGTTCGACGAAGATTTGCTGAACAGAGCGTTGTATACGCGGATGAAGGAAATCTTCGTCAACAATATGCCTTTCTACGACCCCACCGGTCAAGGGAAGACGATGATGGAAGACGACGTCTACATCCTCTACAAGGAAGATTCCCCGACGCAGTTTGATGCCTCGGCTATCAAGACCTTTGCGCTTAATGGACAATTCCGGCGGGAAGTAACGACGGAATACTTCCCGACCAACAAGGAGACAAAGGTGACCAACCGGGTCTACTCGCTGACCAAGCTGACCAACCCCGGAGCCATCATCCGCATCAACACGGCCTCCTCCGATTAACCCCAACCCCGCCTCCATCATGTCCGCCTTTCCTGCCTGGTCCACGATTTCCACCGACGAAGCCGATCGGCTGCTTGGCCTCAACACCGCCGAACGCGACGCCCTGGTGACCGCCGGGGAGCAGCGCAGCCTGGACTATCGGGACGTCATGATGGAGGCGGTCAACGATGTCTGCATGACCATCCGCGGGGCGCTGGCCAACAACCTCGCCCTGCGGCAATCCCTACAAAACAGCGGCATATACGACATTCCGCAAAGCATGCGGTCCCTGGCATGGCCGCTGATCATCCGGCAGCTCTACCTGCGCTACCAGATCAACCTGACCGAGACGCGCCAGAAGGCCGCCGAATCGGCGGACGCGATGCTGGCGCTCTACGCCAAAGGGGACATGCTGCCCGAAAGCGTGGACGGCTCCGCGCCCGCGGATCCCGCCTACATGATGCCGCGCTACACGCGCCGCCCCTGGTTCAACCCCATGCGAAGCACCTACAGATGATGACCGCCGCCCAAATGGAAATGATTGCCAACGACTACGCCGAGCGCGCCTTCTTCGTGTCCGGGGTGGAACCCGGCGTCATCCTGTCCGATTTTGAGGACAAGGCGTCACAGGCGGCCTCGGGAGCCTTGAGCTACGAGGAAGCGCAGCGGGCCATCCGCGAAACCCTGCGCCAGCAGGGCTACCGTCCCCCGGCGACGGGGCAGGGAGGCATTCAGGATTTATCCTCCTGGGTCCGCATCCAGGTCGTCATGGAAACCAACGCGGCCATGGCCCACGGCTACCGAAACTGGTACGACTGGACGATGGACGACGACACGGCCGCCTTCAAATTTTACCGCTCCCAGGGGCGGGAAGACCCGCGCTACTGGGCCGAACGCTGGAACCGTGCCCGGGCCGGGCTGGAAGAAGAAGCCACGGAAGCGGTATCATCCGGCTTCATCCGCGGCGAGATCGTCGGCTATGCGCTGGCGGCCTCCGATATCTGGATCCGCCTTTCGCGGTTCGGCACGCCTTACCCGCCCTTTGACTACCTGTCGGGCATGAACATTGCCCCCGTGGGCGCCGAAGAAGCCCGCGCGGCGGGGCTGGACGTGTCGCGCGTCCGTCCCGCTCCCGCCAGCTTCAACGCCACGCTGGAAAGCAACGCCAAAGGCGTGACGGAATCCAACAGGAACAAGATCCGCCGCATCCTGAAAGACGCCGTGCGCGTCAAGACCGGGAACGACGGCAATACTACCTTTGCCTACACGGACCCGAACGGGACGCGCCCTTACACGGACGCGGAACTGGCGGACGTCCTGTCCGGGGATTTCCCGGAAGAGATCCCCTTGCGGCAGGCCCAGGCCTTCCGCCTGGCGGCAGCCGGGGGCGCCGTGGCCGGAACGCTGGCGGCCCTCTACCTGGACCGACTGCTGGACCGCCTGTTCTCCGAGCCGGAAGGCGTCTGGTACGCCCGGCCCGCAGACGTGGCCGCCGCGTCCTCCCGCCAGTATATCCCCGTTTCCCAAAAAGAAGAGGGGGAATTTACCTGGCGCCTTAATTCCGGGCACGTCAAGAAAGTGGAAGACGTTGCCGGAGCCCTCCGCGTGGAACTGCCCACCCCTTACGTTTTACCCTCCAAATGGCTGTAACCGTCCACATCGACCAGACCGAGATTGACCGGGCGTTTGCCGACATGGAACCGTCCGCGGCCCGGCACAAAACCGCCATCCGCAAGTCCGGCGTCGCCTTGAGCCTGCTCATCCAGGAAACCCTGAGACAGCAGGGCAAGGACTACTACGACGGCGCGGCGGACGCCACGACCATGGAAGAAACCGCCGAGGGCGTCAGCGTCTCCATCGCCTGGCGCGGCATCGGTCTTCACTGGATCGGCACGCAGGGTTATCTGGGCGGGCCGCTTCGCCCCACCGGGCGCACCTCGGAAATCACCGGGAAGCCGATTCAGAACCTGGCTATCCCCACCATCAACGCCCCCCGCGGCCATGGCGGGGCCCGCAGCATTTACAGCGCCGGCTTCCGCAAAGAGGACTTGCAATTCATCCCCTCCAAGAACGGAGGACGCAACGGCAATGTGACCGGCGTCCTCATCCTCAAGACGGCGCAATCATCCACCGGCAAGAAAGCGGCCCGCAAGCTGTTCCGGCAGGGAGCCAGAACGGGCGACGTGCTCTACGTGCTATGCCGCGAAGTCACGATCCCGCCCACGCCGGGAATTCTCCCGACGATGGACCGGATGGCGCAGCGCGCCGCGGAAACCTACCTCGCCAACATCGGAAACGAACCATGATCCCCTCCATCGACCAAACCATATGCCGGCGCCTCATTGAACGCCTCAAGAGCCTGGGAGCGCTGAACTGCCACATCTTTGAACGGCCCTTCGACCCACAGTACGCCGCCAACGACATCATCATGTCGGCGATGGGCAACAACGGCGTCGTTCTGGTGTGTCCCGGAGAAGCCGCCGAATACCAGGACGGGCACGGACAGACCGCCGTCCCGACCATGTGGCGTCAGTATTTCATCATCGCCGCCATTTATCACAACGCGTCCCTGTTCCCGAAAGAATGCCTGACGCCGGATTACTATCTGCGCGCGCTGGGCGACCTGATTGAGGAAACCCTCTGGGACTGGAATCCTTTTCCCTTTGCCGCTTCCGCCTCCATGAAAGGAAAGGTCAAGGGCCGCTTCGCTTCCTCCGCCCGCATTGACGGCGAGGAACGGCAAATGAACGTTTTGACCGTGGACTACCGCGTCCCGGTCAACATCAACATAAGAAACCATCCGCAATTCCATGAACACATCCAAAACTGACAAGAAGGCCGTGCGGAAGAACGTCCCCAAACCGGACGAACCCCGCGAAACCGCCGACAAAACGCCGGCAACGCCGGACGAAAAGAAGAAAACCACTGACAAGAAGGCCGTGCGGAAGAGCGCCCCCAAACCGGACGAACCCCGCGAAACCGCCGACAAAACGCCGGCAACGCCGGACGAAAAGAAGAAAACCACTGACAAGAAGGCCGTGCGGAAGAGCGCCCCGAAGCCGGACGAATCTTCCGAAACCGCCGGCAAAACGCCGTCCGCACCGGACGAGAAGAAGAAAACAACTGACAAGAAGGCCGTGCGGAAGAGCGCCCCGAAGCCGGACGAATCTTCCGAAACCGCCGGCAAAACGCCGTCCGCACCGGACGAGAAGAAGAAAACAACTGACAAGAAGGCCGTGCGGGTCATTCGCACCCGTGCCGAACTGGACGGAGGGCTGGTTCTCAGCCTCTCCATGAAAACCGACACCCCGGAACTTCCCGCGAACGTCGCGGAAGCTCTGGCAACCCTTAACCTCGTTGACATCAAATGAGCAAAGCAACTACATCCAATACCGAACCGGAAAAGAAGACGGAGCAGGCCGCCGTCATCAACACGAAGATCCGTTTTCTCGCAAGGAAAACACATATAGGGCGTTCAACGTTCTTGAAAGGAGCAGAAATCCGTGTTACGAAAGAACTCGCCGATAAGTTGGAAGCCGACGGCAAGGCAACCATCATCTACTAACCATTTCAAGCATCAGGGCAACTACATACGATCCCACCTTTACCAACCGCAATGTAACGCCGCAGATTACCGGCGTGCTGGCGATTTTCCTCCCCGACGGCATCAAGGTGACCGAGGATGAGGGAGCCTCTTACGTTACCGGCCCCGGCCAATATCCGGACCCTCCCGCCAATCCTCCGACCGATCCGACCGCCGGTCCGGAAGCGCCCTGGGTGAGTTTCGGGCTGTTGGGCGCGTTCCAGTCCGTCGCAACACAGGTTGAAGGGGAAGTAACGCGCTTTTACGGCGGCAATCTCGGCTACCGGCAGCAACGCAAGAACACGACCACCGGCAAGCGGTTGACGTTCACCACGCCGGACATGTCCCCGGAATATTTCCAGCTGGCGTTCGCGCTGGGAACCGCCCCCGCCAACGGCGAGGAATCGACCACCGTCGGCCATGGCGGGGATAATAAAATTTCTGGACATATCCGTTTCTGGTATCAGAACGATGTAGGGACGGTGTACCTGACGGGCGTGGCTCATGGAGATTTGCGCCTGCTGCAGGACCCCGAACACACCACGGCGATTGCTTCACCCCAGTTCGAGTTCGAAATGGACTACCGCGGCGACTACAAGTTCACGCCCTCCAATGTGCAGGACGTGACGCCGGCTCCGGGTTCCTGACGTGTTCACCAGGGGGCGCGCTGCGCCCCCGCATCCTCTTTTTTTCCCCAGGCAGCAGGCAGGCAAATACGATATACGGACCGTCACGGGGCTGAACCAGTCGCTGGTCGTCCGTGTGGTAGATTTTCAGGGCGATCCCGTTGACATGAGCGGCGTCACCCTGCGCGGCGCTGTCCGTCTCAAGACGGGCGTCGCCGAGTTCGGCTTTTCCCGCGACGACGAGGGCAACGGCGTGCTTTCCTGGGATTCGGTGCCTGCGGGCAGGTGGTCCTACGACGTCTTCATGGACGACGGCAGCGAAGAAAGCCCGCTGCTCTACGGCTGCTTTGTTTCTTCCGGTCGTGTGACGCCGGACTTGCCGAACGAACAGCAGGCCGTGGCAGGCGCGGTCGTCGTGCAGCTGCCCGAAGGCAGCGGCTGCGTGCAGGTCATGCTTGACAACGCGTCCAGCGCCGCCTGGTACGCGGAGCAGGCCAAAAAGTACGCCGAGAATTTTAATCTGTCCGTGGGTCAGGTCACCACCGGGGAACCGGGGACGCCCGCCAACGCGGAAGCCGTCAAGGGAACTGAATCAGGATCCTATCTGCTCAATTTCACGATTCCCCGCGGGGATGTTGGTCCTCAGGGACCGTCAGGCCCGCAGGGTGAACGGGGTGAAACCGGCCCCGAAGGACCGCAAGGCCCACGCGGCGAAACCGGGGAACGTGGACCTCAGGGAGATACGGGCGAGCAGGGACCGAAGGGAGAGACAGGCCCGGCGGGGCCCCAAGGCCCGGAGGGCCCCCAGGGGCCGGAAGGTCCGGCAGGACCCCAGGGACCACAAGGGGAAAAGGGAGAGCCCGGGACGCTGACGTCCAACGTCGGCGACGTCAACATCGGGGGAGCCCTGACCGCTGAATCGGCTACTATCAACGGGCCTCTGGTCGTCAACAACCCGGACGGAAGCGGAAGCGCCGGAACCCTGAATCAGATTTACGGAATCACCAGGTTTTATCAGGCCGTTGATCTTCGTTCGGGCGGCTGGCTGCGCGGGACATTCATGGTAGAGACCGGCATCCTGAATATTTCCCAGGGCGCCAGCTTCAACTGCGCGGGGGCGGCCACGTTCTCAAGCGCCGTCAACGCCAACGGCGGCGTCAACATTCCGCTGGCCGTGGGGGCGGCAACGGATACGTCAGCGGTCAACCGCCTGTACGCTTCCGGGCTGGCCGCTGTCACGGAGGCGTTTTCTCCGCAAAGTTTCCTTTCCGATTTTAATCTGTACGGTGAGAGCGTCGCCGTAGAACAGACGATTCCCGGCCAAGTGTGGCGAC
>Ga0209694_1000191_pt1 | contig 114425 bp, 89 predicted proteins | sample GluameincwithD2O_FD_187499 | JGI IMG/M metagenome (GOLD analysis project Ga0209694, IMG submission 187499) | Mouse cecum microbial communities from Vienna, Austria - Glucosamine amended microcosms incubated with D2O (SPAdes) (version 2) | ecosystem: Host-associated > Mammals > Digestive system... | reverse complement strand
GCCCCAGCGGCGGGGGCGGCCTAAACCGCCCCCAAGAGCGGACGGAGGCATGACTATTCTCAAATAATCTAAGGTGGATGTAATTTTTGCCTCATTTTATTTGGATTTTAATATAGTTCGTACTTAAGGGAAAGATATATGAATAAAATACCATGTTTGATTATAAGAAAATAGAACGAACTGTCAAAAATAATCATCTTCCATTTCAAAAAATAGAATATACAATATATCGGATAAGGTTTTAGGGAGCTGATTCTCAATTACCCTGTTTCTTATTCTGTATAAACTCTAAGATAAAAGTTAAATGAGAAGAGTCCGGTATAATACCGAACTCTTTCTATAATCGGATAGTAAATAATCTGTCCAACTTTTTGGGGGCACTCCAGCGGGCTGGGCTCCCGTTTATCGGTAGGATTTGGAGGAGGAATCAGCTGTTCATGGATATGAGATACTCTTCGTTGTTGTGAGTGGATTCCATCCGTTTCTTGACATCGGTCAAGGCTTCAAGCGGATTCATCTCGGCCAAATATTTTCTTAGGATCCACATGCGTCCCAACGTGTTGGAGTCTTGCAGTAGATCATCGCGGCGGGTACTGGAGGCCGTGAGGTTTACGGCAGGGAACATACGTTTGTTTGCCAAAGCCCGATCGAGTTGTAGTTCCATATTGCCCGTGCCTTTGAATTCTTCGAAAATAACTTCATCCATTTTCGATCCGGTATCAATCAGGGCGGTTGCGATGATGGTGAGAGAACCTCCGCCTTCGATGTTGCGGGCGGCGCCGAAGAAACGTTTGGGTTTTTGCAAGGCATTTGCGTCGACACCGCCGGACAGAACTTTTCCTGAGGCCGGGGATACGGTGTTGTAGGCCCGGGCCAGACGGGTGATGCTGTCCAGGAATATGACTACGTCGTGTCCGCATTCTACCATGCGCTTGGCTTTTTCTAAAACGATGTTGGCGATTTTTACGTGACGGGAAGCCGGTTCGTCGAATGTCGAGGCAATGACTTCGGCATTGACTGTACGTGCCATGTCGGTGACTTCTTCCGGACGTTCGTCAATGAGCAGCATCATGAGGTACGTGTCCGGATGATTCTGGGCAATGGCGTTTGCAATCTCCTTCATCAATAGTGTCTTTCCGGTCTTGGGCTGGGCTACGATGAGAGCTCGCTGACCTTTTCCAATAGGAGTGAACAGATCTACAATACGACGTGACAGACTGTCGTTGTGACCTGTGCAGAGATGGAATTTCTCATCAGGGAAGAGCGGTGTCAGATGTTCGAACGCCACCCGGTCGCGTACCAACTTGGGGTCCAGACCGTTTATTTTATCGATATTGATAAGAGCGAAGAATTTCTCTCCTTCGCGTGGGATCTTGACTGTGCCCTCAACAATGTCTCCCGACTTCAGGCCGTACTGGCGTATCTGTAAGGGGGCTACATATATATCGTCCGGAGAAGTCAGGTAATTGTAATCGGAAGAGCGGAGGAAACCGAACCCGTCAGGCATTACTTCAAGAACACCGCGTCCGTTCAGAATACTATTCAGTAAAGGATTGTGGCGCTGTGCCGTATGGGGAGAAACATATTCTCCGACATGCTGCTGTGTGCAGGTTTCTTCCCTGAATCTATTAGGCTTGGAGTGTGAGGAACCTGTTATGTTGATGGAAATATCTTCGGAGATGTTACCCTGGATGACGGGAATGTCCTTGATGATGATGAAATCCGTGTCGGGGCCGGGGGTGGAGTTTGTTTCTGTTGCAGGAGTGGAAGGAACCGGTTGCGGAGACGTAGCTACAGACTGTTTCTGCATCTTTTCCTCCAGTGTATCTTTTATTTCTTTTAGATCGACGGGCTCTGCTTCGCTGGTGTCGGCGGCCTTGTTGATCTGTTCTGACAAAAAATCGGGCAGTTGCTCGCTGTTATCCGGAAACTCTTTGGGTTCTTCGGTTTCTGCGGGGAGGGTTGTTTCGGGGATTATTTCCTTTTCTTTGGTGGCGGCTTCTCGGGCTGCGATTTCCGCTTTGGAGGGTCTTCCGCGTTTACGTTTGGGTTGTTCGGCCGTGTTTTCTTCCTGTGTGGCGGCATTTTGTTGTTCGGGAACTTTTTCAAAACGCTCGCTTTCCCCTCCTTTGTTGGCCGAGTAGATATGATCTACTTCTTTCTTTATGATACGTGTGCGGCGCGGTTTGGGAGCGGAACTATGCTGCTCGGCCGAGAGTACGGCTTGTGCGTCAAGTATGTCGTAGACGAGTTCTTCTTTAATCTGACTGTTTTTGTGGGGAGTATCCATTGATTCGGCAATGGACTGAAGCTCGGCTTCATCCTTTTCAAGGAGTTGATCTTTTGTGAAAAGTGCCATTTAGTTAGGTAAGTCTTGATTTTTGGAATCTGTTCCATCGGAGATCCTGTAAGGATACATCTTCGGGAAGATGAATTTTATGTTTTGATTGAATATCGAGGAGTGAAAAGAAAACCTGTTGTTTTTTTCACGGCGCAAAATTAAGCATTTTCTTAAAATGAGCGAATGTTATGTCTGTTTTTTTTCCTAATTTCGCGGAAAATAAATACTGGGATGGCGGGCCTCATTGTGTTGCGTTATAGGGCAAGGGGTGTTCCCGAGAATTATAATATATATAAAGGAATAATGAATCCGGTTTTAGATATTCAGCATTTGACAAAGAGTATTGGGGATCTGGTGCTTTTTGAAGACATCTCTTTTTCCGTTGCCGAAGGCCAGCATGTGGGTCTGATTGCCCGAAACGGTGCGGGGAAGACAACTTTATTGAACATATTGGCAGGGAAAGAAGATTACGATGAGGGGGAAATCGTTTTTCGCCGTGATTTGCGGGTAAGGTATCTGGAACAGCTTCCTTGTTTTGAACCGCAGATGACGGTGATTGATGCCTGTTTTCTACAAGCCGGAGAACTTTCGGAACTGATAGGACGTTACGAACGTTGCCTGTCTGTTCCGGGAAATCCCGGTCTGGACGAGTTGCTGGAGGAAATGGAGCGTCGCGAGGCTTGGGATTTTGAGCAAAAGGCCAAGCAAATCCTGACAAAATTGAATATCACGGAGTTTGACAAGCCGGTGGGACTGTTGTCCGGAGGGCAGATGAAGCGGGTGGCGCTGGCGAATGCCCTGCTTACCGATTCGGATCTGCTGATTTTGGATGAGCCTACGAATCATTTGGATCTTGCCATGATTGAATGGCTGGAGAATTACCTCCGCCGCAGCAACAAGGCGCTTCTTATGGTGACGCACGACCGTTATTTTCTGGATCGTGTATGCTCGGTGATTCTGGAACTTGATGACAAGGGCATGTTTGCCTATAAAGGAAATTACGGGTATTATCTGGAAAAGCGTGAGGAGCGGCTGAATGCCCTGAATGCCAATATTGACAGGGCCGGAAACCTTTACCGCAGGGAATTGGAGTGGATGCGGCGCATGCCCTGTGCGCGAGGAACCAAAGCGCGCTACCGCAAAGAGGCGTTTTATGAACTTGAACAGCTGGCGCGGCAGCGCAAGGAAGAAAGGGCTGCCCGGTTGGAAGTGCAGAGTGGGTATATCGGTTCCAAGATATTCGAGGCCGAGTATGTGACGAAAATTTTCAGCGGCCGCGAAGGAATGGAGAAGAAGATAATTCTCAAGGATTTTTATTACAATTTCTCGCGTTTTGAGAAAATGGGAATCGTTGGAGGAAACGGAACCGGCAAGAGCACCTTCATAAAATTGCTTCTGGGGCAGATAAAGCCCGACAGCGGCCGCTTCGTGATAGGAGAGACGGTACGCTTCGGCTATTATTCTCAGGATGGAATGGAGTTTGACAACCGTCTGAAAGTGATAGATGCCGTACGCCGCATTGCCGAAACGATAGATCTGGGAGGCGGTAGGAAACTGACGGCTATGCAGTTTCTTACGCATTTCCTGTTTCCGCCGGCCCGTCAGCAGGATTATGTCTATAAACTGTCGGGAGGCGAGCGGCGACGCCTATATCTTTGTACGGTTCTGATGCAGAATCCCAACTTCCTGATTCTGGACGAGCCTACGAATGATCTGGACATTGCTACCTTGCAGTTGCTCGAAGACTATCTGGCCAATTTCAAGGGGTGTGTCATCGTTGTGAGCCATGACCGTTACTTCATGGACAAGGTGGTAGACCATCTGTTGGTCTTTAAGGGTGACGGCGAGATTGAGGATTTTCCCGGAAACTATACACAGTATAGGGAGTGGAGCGCTTTGAAGGAAAGGGAGACGGAGGTGCAGAAAGAGGTTCTCAGGAGAGATGTGCCCAAGCGGGAAAAAACATGGGGAGGAGAGAAGGTGCGTCGTCTGACTTTCAAAGAGCGAAAGGAGATGGAACAGCTGGATGCGGACATTGCTTCACTTGAACAGGAGAAGCGGGATATAGAGGACGCCTTGTGCAGCGGGACGCTGACGGTCAGCGAACTGACGGAACGCAGCAAACGGCTGCCTGTCTTGCAGGAAGAATTGGATGAGAAATCCATGCGGTGGCTTGAACTGAGTGAACTGGAATAGTATCAAATAAATTAACAGGTAGAAAGAATGACACCTTTGGCAGAGCGGTTGAGGCCGACGACATTGGATGATTACATAGGACAGGGACATCTGGTGGGAGAGGGGGCCGTGCTCCGACGCATGATTGATTCCGGACATATCTCTTCGTTTATTCTATGGGGGCCTCCCGGAGTGGGAAAAACGACGCTTGCACGGATCATTGCCAGCAGGCTGGAGACACCGTTCTACACGCTTTCGGCCGTAAACTGTGGTGTGAAGGATGTGCGGGAAATCATTGAGCGTGCCGGACGCAATCTTTTTTTCGGCCGGCAGAGTCCGATTCTTTTCATAGACGAGATACATCGTTTCTCTAAGTCTCAGCAGGATTCCTTACTTGCGGCGGTAGAGACGGGAACCATCACGCTGGTGGGCGCCACCACGGAGAACCCTTCCTTCGAGGTGATCCGTCCGTTGTTGTCAAGATGTCAGGTTTATGTGTTGAAGAGCCTGGACAAGGAGTGTCTGCTCGAACTGGTCGAGACGGCCATCCGTAAGGATGCGATTCTGAAGGAAAGGCGTATCGAACTGAAAGAGACCGAGGCTTTGTTGCGTTACAGCGGTGGCGATGCCCGTAAACTGCTTAATATTCTGGATCTGCTGGTAAATGCGGCGCCTTCGGGTTCTGTAGTGATAGACAACAATACAGTGTCGGAGCGCTTGCAACAGAATCCGCAGGCATACGACAAAGGCGGCGAGATGCACTATGATATTATCTCGGCCTTCATAAAGAGCATACGGGGCAGCGACCCCGATGCCGCGCTGTATTGGCTGGCCCGGATGATCGAGGGAGGGGAGGACCCTAAATTTATAGCCCGGCGTCTGGTAATCTCTGCATCGGAGGACATCGGACTGGCCAATCCCAATGCGCTTCTGCTGGCCAATGCCGCGTTTGATGCCGTGCAGAAGATAGGCTGGCCCGAAGGGCGGATACCCTTGGCTGAGGCTACCGTATATCTGGCCACAAGTCCGAAGAGTAATTCTTCCTATTTGGGAATTGACGCGGCCTTGTCTCTGGTACGTAAGACGGGAAATCTGCCCGTACCCATGCACCTGCGCAATGCGCCCACGTCTTTGATGGCGGAGCTGGGCTATAGTGACGGTTATATTTACCCGCACGACTGTCCTCAGCACTTTGCGCCCCAGCAGTATCTTCCTTCGGAACTGGGTGATACCTCTTTTTGGACACCGGCCGACAACCCACAGGAGGCCAAGGCTGCTGAACGCATGAGAAATTTTTGGGAGAAGTGGCGGAAACGTTATTCTTAGAATTTTTTTGTCGGATAGGCTGGTGTGGCATACTATTTGTATATGACAGGGCAACGGATATTAAAAAATAAAGAACTATGCAAAAAGGAACAATTGGAATTACTACTGAGAACATTTTTCCGGTAATAAAAAAATTCTTGTACAGTGATCACGAGATATTCTTGCGTGAGATAATCTCGAATGCGGTGGATGCCACTCAGAAACTGAAGACTTATGCGTCGAAGGGAGACTTTTCCGGTGAGTTGGGTGACCTGACTGTTCGCGTAAAGCTGGACAAGGAGGCGGGTACACTCACGGTAAGCGACCGCGGTATAGGCATGACGGCCGAGGAAATAGACAAGTACATCAATCAGATAGCTTTCTCGGGAGCCAATGATTTTCTCGAAAAATATAAGGAGGATGCCAATGCCATCATCGGCCATTTCGGTCTTGGATTCTATTCTTCCTTCATGGTTTCGAAGAAGGTGGAGATCGTTACCCGCAGTTATCGTGAAGGAGCCGAAGCTGTGAAATGGAGTTGCGACGGATCGCCAGCGTTTGAAATCGAGACTTGTGAAAAGGCGGACCGCGGCACCGACATTGTTCTGTATATTGATGATGATTGCAAGGAATTTCTGGAAAACAGCAAGATATCGGAACTGTTGGCAAAATATTGCCGCTTCCTGCCTGTTCCCGTGGCGTTGGGAAAGAAGACAGAATGGAAAGACGGCAAGCAGGTGGAGACGGACGAGGACAATATCGTGAATGACACGAATCCGCTTTGGACAAAGGTGCCTTCTACGTTGAAGGACGAGGACTATAAGAATTTCTACCGCGAGCTTTATCCTATGAGCGACGAACCTTTGTTCTGGATCCATCTGAATGTAGACTATCCGTTTAACTTGACAGGTGTTTTGTATTTTCCCAAGATCAAGAGCAATATTGAAATACACCGTAACAAGATACAGTTGTATTGCAATCAGGTGTTCGTGACGGATCAGGTGGAGAATATCGTGCCCGATTTTCTGACACTCCTGCACGGTGTGATCGACTCTCCGGACATCCCTTTGAATGTCAGCCGCAGCTATTTGCAGAGTGATGCCAATGTCAAGAAGATATCTTCCTATATCACGAAGAAAGTATGCGATCGTTTGCAGAGTATTTTCAAGAACAGCCGCGAGGACTTTGAACAGAAATGGGACGATCTGAAACTGTTCATCCATTACGGAATGCTTTCCCAGACGGACTTCTACGATAAGGCTGCCAAGTTTTCCTTGCTGAAGGATGTGGACGGAAAGTATTTTATGTATGAAGAATATAAGGACCTTATCAAAACTGCGCAGACGGATAAAGACGGAAATCTGATTTATTTGTATGCCAGCGACAAGGAGGCGCAATACAGTTATATAGAGGCGGCCCGTGCCAAAGGATATAGTGTGCTGCTTATGGACGGGCAGCTGGACAGCCCGTTGGTGGGAATGCTGGAGCAGAAATTCGAGAATAGCCGTTTCTCCCGTGTGGACGGTGATGTCATAGACCGCCTGATTCGGAAAGGGGATGCCCCGGCAACCGAACTGACCGCAGAGGAGACTGCCAGTCTGTCCGGCGCATTTACCTCGCGTTTGCCGAAACTGGAGAAAGTAGAGTTCCATGTCGAGACTGCTTCCATGGGAGCAGACAATGTTCCGGTTGTGATCACACAGAGTGAGTATATGCGCCGCATGAAAGAAATGAGTGCGTTGCAGACCGGAATGTCATTCTACGGCGAGATGCCCGATATGTACAGCGTTGTCCTCAATGCCGACCATCGTCTGGTTAAGGAGATTCTGACCGATGTCTCCGCTTCGGTGTCTGCCAGACTTCAGCCAGTAGAAGCGGAGCTAAAAGGTTTGCGTGCTCGTCATGCTGCGATTGAGCAGACGCAGCAGGGTAAAAAATATGATGAGATTACCCAGGAGGAGCGGGATGAACTGAACAAATGCAATGACGATATCAATGCGCAGGAGGAGAAAAAGAAGACGATTCTTGCAGAGTATGCGGCTACCAATAAAATCATACCCCAGTTGATTGATCTGGCTCTTTTGCAGAATGGACTCTTGAAAGGAAAGGCTCTCAACGATTTCCTGAAACGGAGCGTAGAACTAATCAAGTGAAGAAACGTCTGTAAGTGACTGTTCCCGGATCCGGAATTTGAAAAAACTTCGGATTCGGGATTTTTTATGGTCCGGTAAAGCGGAAGGATATTAAAAATATTAGTTGCCTGCTATGCTAATATTTAAAAAAATAGTATCTTTGCAGCCGCTATGCCGAGTATGGATAACTTACAGATAGACCTGGTGGCAGCATCCCGAAAGGGAGAAGCGCTGCGTTTCGAGTTGGCGAATGATTTTTTTTGCTCGCTTGATCAAGATGAAATCTGTGGTGGGGAAGTGTTTGTCGAGTTACGCGTGCGGGACTTGACGGAAGGTTGCTTCCAGTTAGACTTTTCCATAAGAGGACACGTGATTGTTACGTGCGACCGTTGCCTGGAAGAGTTGAGGCGGGAGATTGATGTCCGCGACTCTGTAAAGGTGACAGAATATGAGACGGAAGATCCGGATGTCAAATATATGACAGGAAAGAATGGACTCTATGACATTTCATGGGATGTGTATGAAATGACGGAATTGTCGTTACCGATACAGCGTGTGCATCCTGATGGCGAATGTGATGAAGACATGTTGTCGTGTCTGGGCAGTTGTCGGGCATGAAATTGAATTATTAACATATAAAGTATAAATAAAAATGGCACATCCTAAAAGAAGACAATCTAAAACAAGAACTCTGAAACGTAGAACACATGATAAGGCTGTCGCTCCGGCATTGGCAATTTGCCCCAATTGCGGTGCGTGGCACATTTATCACAGAGTATGTCCTACTTGCGGATACTATCGCGGTAAGTTGGCCATCGTGAAGGAAGTTGCAGAGTAAGAACAGAAAACGGGGCTGAAAGCGGAATATGGACCCCTCCATACTTCCTTTCAGCTCTGATTTTATAAAAAACACCACTGACAGAATGGGAAATTTCAATGCTGTTATTACGGGTGTCGGCGGATATGTTCCGGAATATGTGCTGAACAATGATGAATTGTCGCGCATGGTCGATACGAATGACGAATGGATCATGTCCCGTATCGGTATTAAGGAACGGCGCATCCTGAATGAAGAAGGACTGGGAACAAGTTTTCTGGCGCGTAAGGCCGTGAAGCAATTGTTGGAAAAGACCGGGACCGATCCTCAGGAAGTGGATTGTGTGATTGTCGCTACAACGACACCCGATTATCACTTCCCGTCAACATCTTCTATTGTCATCGGCCGACTGGGAATGAAAAATGCCTTTGCCATTGATATGCAGGCTGCGTGTTGCGGCTTTCTATTTGCCATGGATGCTGCTGCCGGAATGGTCCAGAGCGGACGTTATAAGAAAATAGTCGTATGCGGTGCGGACAAGATGTCATCCATCGTTGATTATACCGACCGTGCGACATGTCCCATATTCGGAGATGGAGCGGCAGCCGTCATGGTGGAGCCGAGCACAGAGGATCTGGGCTGGAAAGACTCTTATCTTCGTACGGACGGGAAAGGCCTTCCGTTTCTTTGCATGAAGGCTGGAGGTTCGGTTTGCTCTCCTTCTTATTTTACAATAGACCATCGTATGCATTATCTGCATCAGGAGGGACGGACTGTATTTAAGTTCGCCGTGACGAATATGAGTGATGCGAGTGCCCTTATTGCCGAACGTAACGGTTTGGATAAGGAAAATATCGCATGGGTGATACCTCATCAGGCAAATGTGCGTATCATTGAGGCTGTAGCCCATCGTCTGGAACTTCCGATGGAGAAAGTTATGCTGAACATCCAGCGTTATGGAAATACCTCGGCTGGAACTCTCCCGTTGGCATTGTGGGATTATGAGAAGCAGCTGAAAAAAGGAGACAATCTGATTCTAACCGCTTTCGGAGCAGGATTTACATGGGGTGCCGCTTATTTGAAGTGGGGATATGATGCCGTGTGACAATAGCTGCTGCAAGCGATGATATAAATATCCCCATGGGGAGGTTCAAAACTTCCCCGTGGGGTTTTCTTTCGTACAGGATTAGTATATTATAGAATATCCCCGGCAGGTTTGTCGGGAACCATTGAAAAAAATAGCAATAGAGCGGGAAAATAAATGCACAAAGCCGGTTTTGTCAATATCGTAGGAAATCCCAATGTAGGAAAATCTACATTGATGAATTTGTTTATGGGAGAGCGTATCTCCATTACAACTTTTAAGGCTCAGACCACACGTCATCGTATTATGGGAATCATCAACTCGGACGAAGCCCAGATTGTCTTCAGTGACACTCCGGGAGTGTTGAAGCCCAATTATAAGTTGCAGGAGTCCATGTTGGCGTTTAGCGAGTCCGCATTGCAGGATGCCGATGTCTTGCTGTATGTGACGGACGTTGTGGAAAAAACGGACAAAAATAGCGATTTCCTGAAAAAGGTGGAACGCATGGATGTGCCGGTGCTCGTGCTTATTAATAAGATAGACCTTTCTAACCAGAAGGATTTGGAGGCCCTTGTGGCAAAGTGGCATGAGAGCCTTCCTAAGGCGGAGATTTTCCCGATCTCGGCCCAGGCCAAATTTAATGTGGACAATGTACTGTGTCGTATCAAGGAACTTCTGCCGGATTCTCCTCCCTATTTTGGAAAAGACCAATGGACAGACCGGCCGGCCCGTTTTTTTGTGACTGAGATTATCCGGGAAAAGATATTGCTTTATTATGACAAAGAGATACCTTATTCCGTTGAGGTCGTAGTAGAGCAATTCAAAGAAAGTTCGAAAAGTATTCATATCAGTGCCGTGATTTATTGTGAAAGGGAAAGTCAGAAGGGCATTCTTATAGGACATCGTGGAGTAGCCCTGAAGAAAGTCTCATCCGAAGCGCGCAGGACACTTGAAAAATTCTTTGCGAAAAGTATATATCTGGATATTTTCATCAAGGTGGATAAAGACTGGCGCAGTTCCTCCAAACGTTTGGAGGCATATGGCTACAGAATGGATTAACAAGAGTAACTCAACAGAAAATCAGAAAAACAATGTCTAATTTAGTGGCAATAGTCGGCCGCCCCAATGTAGGAAAGTCGACCCTCTTTAACCGTCTGACGGGAACGCGTCAGGCAATCGTAAGTGAAGTGGCGGGAACAACTCGTGACCGCCAATATGGCAAATGCGAGTGGGGGCGACATGAATTCTCTATTGTAGATACCGGTGGATGGGTTGTAAACAGCGATGACATTTTCGAAGAGGAAATTCGCCGTCAGGTAATATTGGCTACGGAAGAGGCTAATGTCATTCTTTTTGTTGTAGATGCAAAGAATGGAGTGACGGATTTAGATGCGGAAGTGGCAGGTATTCTTCGCAGGGCCAAGATACCAGTTGTTCTTTGTGCCAATAAGGTGGATAATAATGAAGATCGGTTTTCGGTTGCGGAATTCTATTCCTTGGGATTGGGGGATCCGTATTGCACCTCGGCCGTTACTGGAGGGGGGACGGGAGATTTGCTTGATCTGATTATCGAGAAATTTCCCAAGGAGGAGAGAGCCGGTGATGAAGATGACAACATACCCAGAATATCCGTGGTGGGGCGTCCCAACGCAGGGAAGAGTAGTCTGATAAATGCTTTTATCGGCGAGGACCGTCATATTGTTACGGACATTGCTGGTACTACGCGCGATAGTATCCTGACAAAGTATGACAAGTTCGGCTTCGATTTCTATCTGGTAGATACTGCCGGAATCAGAAAGAAAAACAAGGTGACGGAAGATTTGGAGTTCTATTCCGTTATGCGCTCTATCCGTGCCATTGAAAATTCGGATGTCTGTATTTTGCTGATAGATGCCACTCGTGGTATTGAAGGCCAGGATATGAATATCGTGCAGTTGATTCAGCGCAATCAGAAGAGCATTGTTGTCGTTGTCAACAAGTGGGATCTTGTAGAAGACAAAGACCAGAAAGTCATAGACCATTTTGAGCAGGCCATCCGCAGTCGTATGGCACCATTTACGGATTTCCCCGTGATATTCGCGTCAGCCATGACGCGTCAGCGCATCTATCGCGTGCTTGAGACCGCGAAGGATGTATATCTGAACCGCCGCCGCCGCATTTCCACTTCCAAACTGAATGAAGAAATGTTGCCTTTGATAGAAGCTTATCCGCCCCCCTCGATAAAAGGAAAATACATCAAGATCAAGTATTGTGCCCAGATTCCGGATACGCGGATTCCTTCTTTTGTCTTCTATGCAAACCTGCCCCAGTATGTCAAGGAGCCTTACCGCCGGTTCTTGGAGAACAAGATTCGTGAAAGGTGGAATTTCTGTGGGACTCCTCTTAATATATTTATCCGTCAGAAGTAAGACGAAAGGAGGGAAAAAGTGCTGAAGATTTTTCCGAAAGCGATATTCCTGCTCGTTGGTCTGCTGTTTGTTGTAGCATGTGGGGGAAGGGGGAAACAGAAGTCGGAACCTCTTCCGCCAACGGAGCAGGAGGTACGGGAAATTTATGACCTTTACCTCAAAGGAGATTACCGGGGATATGTAGACAGGATGCATTCTGTTGAAGGGAAGCCGGAGGATTACAAACGGCAGATGGTGAACCTGTACAAGCAGAACGCAAGGAATACAAGAACAGGCAAGGCCGGCGGTGTTGTCGGTGCTACGCTCGGACGTATTGAAACAGGCGATTCCGGACGTTATGCCAATGTGTTTCTAAATATCACATATAAGGATTCTACAGTAGAGGAAGTGATCCTTCCGATGGTTTATGTCTCAGGCAAGTGGCTTCTTCGTTGATGATCCGTTTTTTCAAAAAGACAATGTGAATTGATCGGTTTTTGGAAAATAGTGCCCTATGTCGTTTCATGTCAAGCGGCGTTAAGCAAAAAAGATGTTTTACCTTAAAACCGAAAATAGGTTAATTAACATTTGCATTTCGCTCTTGGATGTATTATATTTGCACCAGCAAAGTAGAAGAACGCTGAAAAGCCGCCTAACTGGCGGCTTTTTTCGTCACTCAACGTGAAAAAAACATCCTATCTTTTTTAAAAAAGGTCCCATCTTGTTCAAAAAAGATACTATGTTGTTCAAAAAAGATCTGTTCTTGTACACATTCCGAAAAAACTCAAAGTTAAACTTTGGAGATAGACGTTAAAATGTGTGTCGGAACTTTTTTGAGAATTTTTTGGCATGGTCCATCTGGAAAGTAAGAATGGATGCAGATCCCATATTTTCGGAATACGATCTTCATCCCATGTGTAGCTTGGGAAGTAGTGGGGACAGCACCACGGATGAGGACACATGAAAGAACCGTATGAAATTTTGCGACCATAAATAAATCCCTTAAGAACATTGTTAGATAGTCAAAAACATTTATCTTTGCAAAAAATAAAAAGCAAGAGAGTAGAATGAAAGGAAAAATATCTCAGATTATTGGACCTGTTGTCGACGTCCGCTTCGAGACAGAAGGGAAAAGTGTGAAGGACGTTTTGCCTAAGATTCATGAAGCCCTGGAGATTATGCATCCCGATGGTCGCCGGATCATTATAGAAGTACAGCAACATATCGGCGAAGATACGGTTCGTACTGTTGCTATGGATAATACAGACGGTCTGATGCGTGGATTGGAAGTAACTTCTTTAGGATCGCCGATTTCCATGCCTACCGGAACTCAGATCAAGGGACGTATGATGAATGTGACCGGTGATAGTATTGACGGGCTTAAGCCGCTGGACCGCAAAGGCAATGTCTACCCGATTCATCGCGAGCCTCCCAAGTTTGAAGATCTGAAGACAACGTCAGAAGTCCTGTATACGGGAATTAAGGTAATCGACCTTTTGGAGCCCTATCTGAAAGGTGGAAAAATCGGATTGTTCGGAGGTGCCGGTGTAGGCAAGACGGTTCTTATTATGGAACTGATCAATAATATAGCCAAAGGACATGATGGCTTTTCTGTGTTTGCCGGTGTAGGTGAGCGTACCCGAGAGGGGAATGACCTGCTTCGGGAAATGATAGAGTCCGGAGTCGTGAAGTATGGAAAAGACTTCGTAGAGGCAATGGAACGAGGTGAATGGGACCTTTCTAAGGTGGACTATGACGAAGTCGAGAAAAGTCAGGCAACATTGGTTTACGGTCAGATGAACGAACCTCCCGGAGCCCGCGCCTCTGTAGCCCTTTCCGGTCTGTCCATTGCAGAATCTTTCCGGGATGCGGGGGCCACTTCGGGAAAAACAGCAGACATCCTGTTCTTTATTGACAATATTTTCCGTTTTACGCAGGCTGGTTCCGAGGTCTCGGCTTTGTTGGGCCGTATGCCTTCGGCCGTAGGTTATCAGCCGACGTTGGCCAGCGAGATGGGGGCCATGCAGGAGCGTATCACCTCCACCAAAAACGGCTCCATTACTTCTATCCAGGCTGTATATGTGCCCGCAGATGACCTTACAGACCCGGCTCCGGCCACAACCTTCACCCATTTGGACGCAACAACCGTTTTGAGCCGTAAGATTACGGAGTTGGGTATATATCCGGCTGTGGATCCATTGGATTCCACTTCCAGAATTCTGGATCCGAATATTATTGGTAAAGAGCACTATGAATGTGCGCAACGTGTAAAGCAGATTCTTCAGAAATATAAGGAATTGCAGGATATTATAGCCATTCTTGGTATGGATGAGTTGTCAGACGAAGATCGCGAGACTGTCAATCGTGCCCGTCGGGTGCAACGATTTTTGAGTCAACCCTTTACGGTAGCGGAAAAATTTACCGGAGTATCGGGCGTGATGGTTCCGATCGAAGAATGTATCAGAGGCTTCAACATGATTCTGGACGGCGAGGTAGACTATCTTCCCGAACAGGCATTCCTGAATGTCGGCACCATTGACGATGCGATTGAGAAAGGAAAGAAACTTCTTTCCTCTGCACAAAAATGACCGGACCATCAAAAACAGAGGAAATGAAAGTGACGATAGTATCTCCCGAGAGAACAATATTTGAAGGCGAGGTTTTCAGTGTGACAGTTCCTGGAGAAAAGGGGCGTTTTGAAGTGCTGAGGAATCATGCTCCAATAATATCCTGTCTTCAGAAGGGTACTATTTTGTGTAGCGGGAAGGAGACACAGACATTTGACATTACTTCAGGGTTTATTGAAGTAGCAAACAACGAAATTTCCATTTGTGTAGAAGTTTAGCTGGCAGATTGAGAGTATGAAGGTGTATGCTTTTTTAGGAATATTGATGGTTCTTTATTGTGTGCTGGCTCCGATACTGTTGCTTGTAGAAAATGCAATGGTCGGGACAGATGTGTATGCTCAAGTACTCCCGATGTTTCTGCTTTCTGTAGGCTTTTTTACATATAGTGTAGGGACGATGTTTTTGTTCCGGCATTTGTGGAATAAAAAAAGTACGGCGTTGACCGGTTATTATTTGGCCGATAAGGTCATAAGACTGTTGTTGTGTGTAGCCGTATTGACTGTCTGTGGTTTTGTAATGACGCGTGACCATTTTTTTGTTTTTGCTATTAATATGTTCGCATTTTATGTTGTAACAGTTTTGGCAACAGCTATTTATAATATTAAGGTAGAGAAGAAGTATAGGTAAAATGAATTACTGTAAATCCATAATTTGCTTGTTGTTTGTTCTGTTTCTGGGTGTGTCGGGGCTCTATGCATCGAACTCAGAGAAGAATGCCGAATCCGTAGATGTAAAGGAAATAGTCTTGGGACACATGGGCGATGACTACAGCTGGCATATTTCTACATGGAGAGGACATCATATATCTATTCCGCTTCCTGTAATTCTGAGAAGTGAGACTACAGGATGGCACGTGTTCAGTTCCGCGCGTTTCCATGATTCCGAGACAGGAGTTTATCAAGGCTTTTTTCAGAATCCGGAGAAAAACGGGAAAATCTATGAGCGCGACGCTCAGGGAAATGAAATCAGACCGTGGGATTTCTCCATAACGAAGAATGTTGTGCAGATATGGATTGTTGTGGTTTTGATGCTGCTGATCTTTGTAGGAAGCGCAAGATGGTACCGGAATAAATTAAAGGGCGATGCTGCTCCGGGTGGATTTGTCGGACTGGTTGAGATGTTTGTCATGATGGTTCATGATGATATTATAAAAGCCAGCATTGGAGAGAAGCATTACCGTCCGTATGTTCCCTATCTGTTGACCGCATTCTTCTTTATCTTCATTACCAATTTGATGGGACTGATACCGATTTTTCCGGGAGGCGCGAATGTGACGGGAAATATCACCATTACTTTTTTTCTGGCCATGTGTACGTTGTTGATCGTAAACTTTTCAGGTAACAAGGAGTATTGGAAAGAAATATTCTGGCCGCCGGTACCTGCATGGTTGAAGGTTCCGGTTCCCATGATGCCGGTGATTGAACTTTTCGGTATCTTTACGAAACCGTTTGCTCTGATGGTCCGTTTGTTTGCCAACATTATGGGAGGCCATGCCATCATATTGTCCCTGACTTGCGTGATTTTTATTACATGTCAGCTTGGGGCTTTTATCGGAACTCCGTTGACAATTGTCAGTTTCGTGCTGATGATATTCATGAACTGTCTGGAACTGTTGGTGGCGTTTATCCAGGCTTATGTGTTCACAATGTTGAGTGCGGTCTTTATCGGATTGGCCCATCCTGAAATTCATGAAAAATAAATAGAAGAATATAAACAAATAATTTAAAATTTTACAATTATGTTATTATTAGCACTTTTAGAAGCAGCAGGTATTGCTAAGTTAGGCGCAGGTCTCGGTGCCGGAATTGCCGCAATTGGCGCAGGTCTCGGCATTGGCCGCATCGGTAGCGCTGCAATGGAAGCCATTGCCCGTCAGCCGGAATCGACAGGTGATATTCGTACCAATATGATCATTGTTGCAGCTTTGGTCGAGGGTGTCGCTTTGTTTGCTGTCATTGTTTGTCTGCTCTGTTTGTTCTTATAATCATTTAACCTGAAGACATGGAGTCCTTAAATTTGCCGTCCATTTTGAGTCCGGATTTGGGCTTGCTATTCTGGATGCTTCTGGCATTTCTGGTGGTTTTTTTCGTATTGGGAAAATACGGCTTTCCCATCATTGTACAGATGGTGGAAGAGCGTAAGAATTTCATAGACGAATCCCTGAAAAATGCGCGTGAGGCAAATGAGAAACTGGCAGGTGTCAAATCTGAGAGTGAAAGGATTTTGAAAGAGGCACGTGACAAACAAGCTGAAATCCTGAAGGAGGCGATGGCAACGCGTGACAGTATTGTACGGGAAGCACGCGAACAGGCTCAGTTGGAAGGACAAAAACTTCTGGATGAAGCAAGAACGCAGATTCAGATTGAAAAAGACGGTGCATTACGCGAAATCCGTAATACGGTAACAGACATTTCGATTGGCATTGCTGAAAAACTTATGCGCCGGCAGCTTAGTATAAAGGGTGAGCAGGAGCGGTATATCGGGCAAATGCTGGATGAAATGATCGGAAAACAATAAGTGCGCAATCATGGACATCGGTATAATTTCAGTTCGGTATGCGAGAGCTCTCTTACGTTTCGCCGGAGCGAATGGAGAAGAGACAGCTGTATATCATGAGATGGAGAACATGAGCAGAGCCTTTCGGGAAGTTAGGACAATGCAATCCATGTTGTTGAATCCGGTTTTGGCGGATAGTCAGATTGTGGACCTGTTGTTGGCGGCTTGTAGGGTATCCGGAAGTACAGTCACGAGATCTTCTAACCGTTTCATCAAGTTGGTTACAGAGCATAGAAGAGCTGATTTGATGCAGTTCATTGCCAATTCCTATGTGACGCTCTATCGCAAGAAGAATAATGTCATAAAGGGACATCTTGTCCTGCCTTCGGAAGTAGATGAGAGCATCAGCCGGAAGTTAAGAAAGATTGTAGAAGAACGTTCCCAAGCCGGAACTGTAGAGTTTGAGGTACGGGTAGATGAGAGTATTCAAGGTGGTTTTATACTTGAATATGATACATACAGACTGGATGCCAGTTTGAGGAGTCAGTTGAACAGGTTGCATCGTTCTTTGAAGAATTAAGTGAAAATTCGAGAGGCCGGATTGAGGGTCCGCGGCTTTCAGAAAAAGAAAAAAGAAACATCATGCCAAATAAGATAAAGCCCAGTGAAGTCTCCGAAGTACTTCTTCGGCAGTTGCAGGACATAGAGACCAGCATAAAGTTCGAAGAAGTCGGTGTCGTTCTTTCGGTTGGTGACGGAGTAGCCCGTATATACGGGCTTACAAATGTCACGGAGAACGAGTTGATAGAGTTCGAGAACGGAGTTATGGCAGTTGCCATGAATCTGGAGGAAGATAATGTGGGAGCTGTGCTGCTGGGTTCCACAGAAGGAATCAAAGAAGGACAGAGCGTGAAGCGTACCGGACGTGTAGCTTCCATCCAAGTGAACGAGAACATGCTGGGACGCGTTATCAATCCGTTGGGAGTTCCGGTTGATGGCGGGGTGGAAATCAGTGGAGAAAAATTCCTGATGCCGTTGGACCGCAAAGCTCCGGGAGTAATCTACCGTCAGCCTGTGAATGAAGCATTGCAGACGGGGCTGAAGGCTGTCGACTCCATGATTCCTATTGGCCGGGGCCAGCGAGAATTGATTATCGGAGACCGACAGACCGGTAAGACAGCTATTGCGATTGATACAATTATCAATCAGAAGCAGAATTTCGAGAATGGAGATCCTGTTTATTGCATATATGTGGCTATCGGACAGAAAGCCTCGACTGTGGCGAGTATTGTGAATACGTTGCGGGAAAATGGGGCGATGCCTTATACGATTGTAGTTTCAGCAACGGCAGCCGAACCTGCGGCGATGCAGTATTTTGCTCCTTTTGCCGGTGCTGCCATTGGTGAATTCTTCCGTGACAGGGGCAAGCATGCCTTGGTGGTCTATGATGATTTGTCTAAGCAGGCTGTCGCTTATCGGGAGGTTTCCCTGATCTTGCGTCGTCCTTCCGGTCGTGAAGCCTATCCCGGAGATGTTTTCTATCTGCACTCCCGTCTTTTGGAGCGGGCTGCCAAAATCAATAGCCAGAAAGAGGTGGCAGAGAAAATGAATGATCTGCCCGAAAGTCTGAAAGGAATGGTCAAAGGAGGAGGATCCTTAACGGCTCTGCCCATTATCGAGACACAGGCCGGAGATGTCTCCGCTTATATTCCGACGAATGTCATCTCCATCACGGATGGACAGATCTATTTGGATTCCAACCTTTTCAATCAAGGTCTGAGACCGGCCATTGATGTCGGAATTTCGGTCAGCCGTGTCGGGGGTGCCGCTCAGATCAAGAGCATGAAAAAGGTGGCCGGAACCCTGAAGATTGATCAGGCTCAATATCGTGAGCTGGAAGCCTTTTCCAAGTTCTCGTCCGATATGGATCCCGTTACGGCAATGACTATTGACCGTGGCCGGAAGAACAATCAGTTGCTTATTCAGGCACAGTATTCTCCGATGCCGGTTGCAGAACAGGTGGCCATTCTTTACTGCGGTACCCACAGTTTGCTCAAAGATGTACCTTTGGATATGGTGCGCGATTTTCAGGAGAATTTCTTGCAAGTACTTCGTGCTAAATATCAGACTGACGTGTTGGACAAATTGGCTCTTGGCGATATGAGTGAAAATGTAGTATCCCTTATAGAGAAGGTTGCGACAGACATAGCGGAGCAATATAAGTAAAACTGAAAAAGTCTAAGCCTTTTCTAAGGTTGAAAGGCCAGATATTTCTTGCTGCCAGAATTTCTGACGGCGGTATTAGTTGTAGTAAAATCAAAGAATATGGCTTCCCTGAAAGAAGTAAAAAATAGAATTGCATCCGTAAATTCAACCCGTAAGATTACAAGTGCAATGAAAATGGTGGCCTCGTCCAAACTCCATCGTGCACAGATGAATATTGAGGCAATGAGACCATACGAATCCCGTCTGAGCAATATCATGACCACCTTTGTACGTGCTTTGGACGATGATTTTACGTCACCGTATGCCGTTGCCCGTGAAGTGAAGCGTGTAGTGCTGATCGTCTTTACTTCCAATTCCAGTTTGTGCGGAGGATTTAATGGGAATACGATCCGTCTGTTCAAGAAAACTGTAGAGAAATATCGGGAGCAAGGAATAGAGATTGCCCGTATTTATTCTGTCGGGAAAAAAGGTTTCGAGACTGTACGTAAAGTCGGGTTTACGAATGTCGCGGATTGTTCCGATCTGTTGGATCACCCTTCCTACGAAAAAGCGGCAGGCATAGCCAGAGAGGTGATGCGGCTTTTTGTAAATGGCGAGATTGACAAAGCGGAAATCATATATCATCATTTTAAGAATACGGCATCCCAAGTGCTGACATTGGAACAGTTCCTTCCGATAAGGATGAAGGCGGAGAGTGAATCTTCTAAAGCGGGCGGAACGGATAATTACATCGTAGAGCCATCTGTTCCCGCATTGGTGGAGAAACTTATACCCCGTGCGATTCTCTTGAGTTTGTATACGGCGATGTTGGATTCTTTGGCGTCGGAACATGCCGCTCGGGTTATAGCCATGCAAGTGGCTACGGATAATGCCGATGATTTGCTCCGGCAATTGACACTGACTTATAACAAGACACGTCAACAGGCCATTACAACGGAACTGCTTGACATTGTCGGCGGGTCGATGCAGTAAATGTTTATGTGTATGGATTTATGAAGATTGCGGCGCTTTTTGATTTGGATGGGGTCCTGATAGATACCGAAGGACAGTATTCTGCTTTTTGGGCATCGGTGGGCAAGGACTATTTCCCGGATGTGGAAGATTTTTCCGAAAGGTTGAAGGGGCAAAGTCTCCAGCATATTTACGATGAATATTTTGAAGGAAAGGAAGAGCTTCGCGAGGAAATCCGTCATCGGCTGGACGCCTTTGAGTATACCATGATATATGTGTGGGTGGCCGGAGCCAAGGATTTCGTAAAATCTTTGCGTCGGGCAGGCATAGGAGTAGCGGTTGTGACCAGTTCCAATCGTGAAAAAATGAAACATCTTTATGATGCGTGTCCTGATTTTGCCTCTCTTTTCGACCATATCCTGACAGCGGAAGATTCATCTGTCTCAAAACCTGCTCCAGATTGTTACCTTAATGCGATGCGCCGTATGGATGTCTCTGCAGGTCATTGTGTGGTTTTTGAGGATTCGTTCAACGGCTTGCGGTCGGGCAGAGCTTCCGGAGCGAAAGTTGTAGGGGTGAGTACTTCACATCCGTCTGAGGAGATTTCTTCTCTTTGCGATCTTGTTATCCCGGATTTTTGCGGGTTGATGGCAGAGGACTTATTTACACTGACAGCAGGATAAGTACATAAATCATTTGGTTGTTTAATTCATTCAAACATAATAATTATGTCCGGATATTTAGTAGAGGATTCCCGTAAGGTGACAACTCACCGTTTCAAGGAAATGAAGGAGCAGGGCAAGAAGATAGCCATGCTTACCGCTTATGACTATACCACTGCAAAGATTGTTGATTCGGCCGGTGTGGATGCTATTCTGGTAGGCGACAGTGCTTCTAACGTCGTGGCTGGTAATCAGACAACATTGCCTATTACATTGGAGCAGATGATTTACCATGCGCGCTCTGTTGTACGAGGAGTGAAGCGGGCTCTTGTTGTCTGTGATATGCCTTTCGGGACCTATCAGGTCAATCCCACTGAAGGGGTACGCAATGCCATCCGCATTATGCAGGAGACAGGTTGTGATGCCCTGAAACTGGAAGGTGGTGTGGAAATTGTGGAGACAGTAAAAAAGATTCTGGAGGCCGGTATTCCTGTTATGGCCCATTTAGGGCTGACCCCTCAGCATATCAATAAGTTCGGAACGTATACCGTTCGTGCCCGTGAGAAAGAGGAAGCGGCCAAACTTATTTCCGATGCCCGCGTACTGGACAAAGTAGGTTGTTTCGGCTGCGTGCTGGAGAAGATTCCGGCAACACTGGCGGCAAAAGTGACAGAACAGGTACGGATGGCAACTATCGGTATAGGTGGTGGCAGTGCCACGGACGGTCAGGTATTGGTTGTGGCCGACATGTTGGGAATGAATAATGATTTTCATCCTAAATTCCTGCGTCGTTATGCGGATTTGCATACCATAATGACCGATGCCATAGGCCATTATGTATCGGATGTGAAAAGTGGAGATTTTCCCAATGAGAATGAACTTTATTAGTGCGTCTGCGCGCTGAAACATTGTCCGGAGATCTTTTCTGAAATGGAGAGATCTCCGTATTTTTTTCTGAATCCTGAAAAAGTGCGTGCCAGACACAAGGCGGATTTTGTGCTTACGTCCCGAAAAAAACTTATCTTTGCAGAACTTCAGCCAGACCTGTCGCGCAGTGCGTCGTCAGGTCCTGGAGTATTGTAATATCCTAAATGTGAAGAAATATGTATAACGGTTTTATAAAGGTGGCGGCTGCCATTCCGGGCGTAAAGGTGGCGGATTGTAATTTCAACCTGCAACAGATTGAGGCTTTGATGGTAAAAGCCGAAGGTCTGGGAGTAGAAGTGGTTTGCTTTCCGGAACTTTGTATCACAGGGTATACCTGTCAGGACTTGTTTCAGCAACAGTTGTTGCAGGAAGAGGCTGAAGAGGCTTTGCTGAGATTGGTGGAGTTCAGTCGCAACCTGTCGTTGACTGCTATTGTAGGTGTGCCGCTGGTTTTCGGAGGAAGCAGGCTTTTGAATTGTGGGGCCGTGATCCAGCGGGGACGCATTTGTGGTTTGGTGCCGAAAACGTTTATCCCTAATTACAAGGAGTTTTACGAACAGCGTTGGTTCACATCGGCTTCACAGTTGCCGGATGGAAGCATGTTGAGATTTTGCGGGCAGAATGTCCCGGTAGGAAGCCGGTTGCTTTTTGAATTGGGTAATTGCACCTTCGGGCTGGAGATTTGTGAGGATCTTTGGGCTCCGGTGTCACCTGGTTCAGAACTGGCATTGGGAGGGGCCGACATTGTTTTTAATTTGAGCGCCAGCAACGAATTGGTAGGGAAGAGTGCCTATCTTCGTGAACTCGTAAAAGGACAAAGTGCCCGTACTTTGTCCGGGTATGTATATGTCGGAAGCGGTTTCGGAGAAAGTACGCAGGATTTAGTATTCAGCGGGCGGGCATATATAGCAGAGAACGGTCACATCCAAGAGGAAGCGGACCGTTTCTCGCTGAGCGAACAACTGATTGTAAGTGAAATAGATGTGGAACGTTTGCGAGCAGAGAGAGGTGTGAACACCACTTATCGGACACAGGCCGGTCAGTTTGCAAATCAGCATTTTTTTTGTGTAGAGATGGAACCGGCGGAATTACCCGCCGAACGTTTCACGCTGACGCGCAAGGTCGCGGCTCTGCCTTTTGTTCCGTCCGGTTCCGAATTGGACGAGCGGTGCGAGGAGATATTGTGTATTCAGTCGGAAGGACTGGCACAGCGAATTCGTCATATGGGTGCCAAAACTGTTGTAGTTGGCATTAGCGGCGGATTGGATTCAACTTTGGCCCTGTTAGTTTGTGTTCATGCTTTTGACAGGTTGGGCATGGATCGTAAAGGTATTATCGGCATCACTATGCCTGGCTTCGGCACTACGGACAGGACTTATAACAATGCGATAGATCTGATGAAAGGTTTGGGAGTGACTATTCGCGAGATCAATATCCGTGAGGCTTGCGAGGTGCATTTTCGTGATTTGGGGCATGATGTGTCCGTGCATGACGTAACCTTTGAAAACGGGCAGGCACGTGAGCGTACGCAAATCCTGATGGATGCGGCCAATCAGACCGGAGGGTTTGTCGTGGGTACGGGCGATCTGAGTGAACTCGCGTTGGGCTGGGCTACTTATAACGGAGATCACATGAGCATGTATGGTGTGAATGTTTCCATTCCGAAAACATTGGTGAGACATCTGGTTGAGTGGGTGGCCAACAATGTCGCGGATAAGTATAGCCGTGAAACCCTTGAAGACATTGTGAATACTCCGATCAGTCCGGAACTGATACCGGCGGATGAGGAAGGAGAGATCGTACAGAAGACAGAAGACTTGGTGGGACCGTACGTGTTGCATGATTTCTTTCTTTATTATGTTTTGCGCTTCGGATTTCGCCCAGCCAAAATATTTTATCTGGCCTGTCATGCCTTTGACGGAACAAACGGAACAGAGAAATATGCCCCCGAAATCATAAAGAAATGGTTGACAGTATTTTTCCGTCGTTTCTTCTCTCAACAATTCAAGAGGAGTTGCTTGCCCGATGGTCCTAAAGTCGGTAGCTGTTCTTTGAGTCCGCGTGGAGACTGGCGCATGCCCAGCGATGCCTGTTCCGTGGCGTGGTTGAAAGAGTGCGAATCGTTGGAATGTTGAATTTAGAGTCCCAAGCTGATGTCACGAATATTTTGTGTGTTGACTTTATTCCTGTGTCTTTTTCCGTCTGTGGCAGCTGGAAAAGATAAGGTCAGTTTTTTTGCAAAAGTAAAGTGTGATCCTCCGGTGGTAAACAGGGGTGACAGTTGTTTGGTTTCGGTAATACTGTATGGCACGTCCCCTTTCTTCTATATGGATGAGGCTCCGCTGTTGACGGTCCGGAATGCGAAAGTGCGTAAACTCAATGTGCGGCGGGAATTGACGGTAAGAAAAATTGTAGAGGGCGGCAGGGTTTACTATATTCAGGTTGGAGCGCAGTATGTGATAACTCCGCTTAAGGCTGAAACTTTGGAAATACCTTCTGTGAAGTTCAAGGGGAAATTCAGAATCTATGATCGCCTTCCCGGTCCTTTTGATTCTTTTTATGGTGTGCGTTCATCTTTCCGCGAGAGAGAAGCGAAAGCTGTCAGTACAAAAATCAAAATACCGGTTAGGGAGAAGCCACTTCGTTCTACGCAGGAGGCTTTCAGATCCGGCCTTTCGGTCTTTTAGAGTATGCAGAAACGGAAAGGTGCCGTTCACATTATGAAATCCTTTCCGTTTCTGCGAGTTTTTTTACAAGGCATGTAAAAAGATTTACAAGGCGTGTAAAAAAATTTACAAGGCATGTCAAACATCGGGGAATGCTTCCATGATCGGGCCGGAGGCGTCAGAGGTCGCAGATGACGGATATATCCTTGCGCATCTTTTCGTTGTCGGTGGTCTTTTCCGGGAAGCCGATGGGTATCAGAGCTACTGGTTCCATCTCTTCGGGAAGGTGACAGGCTGCCTTGCATTGTTCAACATCGAAGTTGCATACCCAGCAGGTGCCGAGGCCTTCCTCAGCCGCAGCCAGACATAAATGTTCAGTGGCAATGGCTACATCAATGTCTCCGTGAGGCTTTTCATCGGATTTTCTTGTCCATTCTTCTTTGATATTCTTGCAGGCCACAATGCAAAGCGGGCTGGAACGGAACCATTCGCGATCGTAGCAAAGGAAAAGGCGGTCCAGTTCTTCTGTATCCCTGACGATATGGAACCACCACGGTTGGAAGTTTACGGCTGAAGGTGCCAGACGGACACATTCCATGATATATGCCAGTTTTTCGGCCGGAACGGGATCCGGCTTGAATGCTCTCACTGAAGAGCGTTTCTTGCAGAGTTCCTGAAATTTCTTCATGATAATTGTCATTGTGGTGAAGTTGATATAAAACACTGACAAAATTACTAAAACTATTGGCTTTGTCAGAGCCGTAGCGGATGAAAAATATGATCGTGCTATCGCACGCTTGCCGGAAGCAGATGTATCTTCACTTTTCAGGCCTGTGTCATGTGGTTGTGTCTGTTGGCGGTACTGAAGTAAAAATCAAATGAATGTAAAAAAAGAAAGTCGCTTTTCTAACCGCTGTTAACGGAAACCTTTTCATTGTTAAAAAAGGCAACGGGATTGTTTTTTCTCTCGTCCGTCTGTCCATTATTTCCCGATGAAATTTTATTTTTGCTTTCCGAAAACGAGAAATATTGTATAAAAACTGTATCTATGATGAACAAAAAGACATTTACCAACATGGCCTTGGCTTTCGGGCTGGGGCTTGCAGCTTCTACGGTGTCATACGCTATGAGCTGTTCTTCTCATCCTGCCCCCCCCGACAACCCTCAGACTACGGAAGTGCCGGCAGGCAGGGGAGGATATGTGGATCTTACTTATGCGGCCGAGAAGGCTGTTAACTCGGTTGTCTATATAAAGGTTACCACCAATGGCCGCTCACAGATGATGGAATCCAACGGTCCTTTTTCCGATCCTTTCTTTGAAGAGTTTTTCGGTGATTTCTTCGGACGTGGAGGCCGTCAGCAACAACGGCGTATTGAAACCCCGAAGCGGCAGGGAGCCGGTTCGGGCGTGATACTGTCGGAGGATGGTTATATCGTAACGAATAATCACGTGGTGGAAAATGCCGATGAATTGATGGTGAAACTCAATGACAATCGTGAGTTTAAGGCACGTATCATCGGAACGGATAAAAGTACGGACTTGGCTTTGATTAAGGTTGAGTCGACAGGTCTGCCTGCTATTACGGTGGGAAATTCCGAACAGTTGAAGTTGGGCGAATGGGTGCTTGCCATCGGCAATCCGTTTAGTCTCACCTCTACCGTGACGGCCGGAATCGTCAGTGCGAAAGCGCGTTCTCTTGGAGCCAGCCCGGGCAGCATAGAGTCATTTATTCAGACGGATGCCGCCATCAATCCGGGAAATTCGGGAGGTGCTCTCGTCAATGCAAGCGGTCAGCTTGTCGGCATCAATGCCATGTTGTATTCGCAAACAGGTTCTTATTCCGGTTATGGATTTGCCATCCCTACAACCATTATGAACAAAGTGGTGGAGGATCTCAAGAAGTATGGTACCGTTCAGCGGGCCTTGCTGGGTGTGATGGGCAGTGATGTGAGCCAGTATATTGATATGCAGAAAGAAAAAGGTAACAATGTAGATCTGGGTACGGTGACTGGCATTTATGTATCGGAGGTGACTGCGGATGGCGCAGCTGCGGCAGCAGGGTTGAAAGCCAGCGATGTCATACTTACGGTGGACGGAAAGAAGATTGAAAAATTCGGGCAGTTGCAGGAAGTGCTTACCAATCATCGCCCGGGCGATAAGGTTTCCGTGACTTACATGCGTGAAAAGAAAGAGCGTTCTGCTGTTGTGACGTTGCGTAACATACAGGGTACGACAACCGCAGTGGAAAGTCTTGATACAGACGATATGGGAGCAGCCCTCCGTCCGTTGACTGATGTGGAAAAGCAGGAATTGGGATTGCGTTACGGATTGGTTGTGTCTGCTATCCGTAAAGGAAAAATGCAGGATGCGGGAATTACGAAAGGCATCATCATCATGCAGGTAAATGACAAAGAGATGCGTACAAAGACTGATTTTGACGAGGCTGTGAAGGCTGCGAATATGAGTGCTGACAGAGTGCTCTGGATCCGTGCCAAGACCCAAAGCGGCCTGAACCGCAGTTTCACGGTTGAGTTGTCGGACCAGACGAAAAAATAGAATTGGTTTTGTATAGAACAAAAGAAACAGGTTCGCTCTATTCTGAATGGAGCGAACCTGTTTCTTTTGTCTGTCTTCTTATTCGTGGAAAAGCCATTCGGCGGGAACTGATTGCCATTTTCCTCCGGCTATTCTTAAATTGACAGCTCCGTTGTCCCAATAGGTAGGCCATCCGCCGAAGATGCCTCCGAGGAAAACAACCTTAATGCGATGATAGCCTTCTGCCAGTGCCAGTTGTACGTTTTCGCGGGAGTAGCGTGGCACACTGGCATTGGAATTGTCAATGGCCAGTTTGCCGTCAATCCAAACCTGGTTGTTGTTGGAAGAAAATTCATAGATTCCGTTTTCCGGTATTTTTATAAACCCGTCGGCTATAGCTGCGTAATTCTTGACATTGCGTACGTTTCCGGGAACTTTTGTCTGTGCACGTATTTTCTCAATCCTGTCAATTTTCTTTTGGGAATCCGCTTTCTCTGGTATTTGGAAAGGCCGCAGGAATGTTCCCTGATAGACGGAGAGATTCAATCCGTTCTCTACATGTTCCGGATTTGAGGCAGGTGCGAATGCGGCTTTTTCTGCATAGATGGTGCGTACGGGGCTCATGATGCCGCAAGGCAGTATGGTAGAAGTACGGATGGTTGTGCTCCGGTCCAGCAAAATAGGGGAGGAATAAATAGTGGAAGAGGCTTTCGGCGCTGTTCCGTCTGTGGTGTAGACGATGGTAAGCGGACGTGTAGTTGTCAGGGACAATAAGGTCTTGTCCGTGAAAGCGATCCTGTTGCAGGATGCGTTTGGTATTTCCGGTTGGGGTATATGGAAGTTGATGTGATGTGTCTGCAAACGGAGAGAAGCATCGTTGTCAACACGGCGGACGAAATCCTTGAAGTTCTTTTTCTCGATCGGAGACCATGCAACTTCGGCGAGGGCCAATGCGCGTGGATAAAGACGATATTCCAAAACAGAAGCATTGGGGATGTATTCACTCCAGCAGTTGCCTTGTACGCCCATCACCAGATGCTCTTTTCCCGAGCCTTGTAACTCCTGCGGAACAGGATTGTAGGCGTATACCTTCTGAAGAGTGGAATAGCCGCCTATGGCAGTAGGCTCAGTGACGGGGTCGCCTTGATATTGGTCAAAGTAAAAGCCGTGGCTGGAAGGTGTCATCAGAACCCTGTGACCGGCTTTGGCTGCTGTAATTCCGCCCTGCTCACCACGCCATGACATGACGATTGCGGAGGCATCCAGGTTTCCACCTTCCAGAATTTCGTCCCATCCGATAATATGCTTTCCTTTTTGGGCCAGGTACTTTCCGATGCGGTCAATAATATAGCTTTGCAGCTGGGCCTCTTTGGTATAGCCGAGTTGTTTCATGCGTTGCTGGCATTTGTCACAATTGGCCCATTCTCCGCGTGGACTCTCATCTCCACCGATGTGGAAGTAGCTGGAAGGGAATAAAAGCACCATTTCATCGATGACGTCTTGCAGGAAACTGAACATTTTCTCTTTTCCCGGGCACATGACGATGTCCTCGACACCCCAGATAATGCGGGGAGTGACGGTGTCGCTTTGGCAGGATAATTCCGGATAGGCGGTGATGGCTGCCAGTTCGTGACCAGGTATTTCCAGTTCGGGAATTACCTGCATATGATGCCGGCGGGCATATTCAACGACTTCTTTGATTTCTTCCTGTGTGTAGAATCCTTTGTGAATACTGCCGTCACCTTCCGTTCTTTGTGCTCCCATTGTTACGAGTTCGGGATATTTCTTTATTTCGATGCGCCATCCCTGGTCGTCTGTCAGGTGCCAGTGCAAACGGTTGATTTTATATGCCGAAAGCATTTCTATCTGTCGTTTGATAGCTGATACAGGCAGGAAATGCCGGCAGGGGTCTAACATCACTCCGCGGTATTCGAAACGCGGAGCATCGGTGATGCTTACCTTTGGGATATTCCATGTTGTGAAATTCTTTGCTGGCCGGTTGTTTTCTATTTCCGGCGGAAGCAATTGGAGCAGACTCTGCACAGCGTAGAACAGCCCGTCTCCCGTTGAAGCGGAAGCAAGAATTCCGCGGCTCGTAACTTCCAGTTTATAAGATTCTTTACCTTGAATATCTTTATCAATTATAAAGGTGATGCAGTCGTCCTTTCGGCTCTTTCCTTTGATAAGTTCGGAACCGGTGGATTTCCGGACTTTCTCAATGAAAAAGTCGGCTGCCTCATGAGCCTCTTTCCCTTTTGCCGCGATTCGGGTTTTGGGAGAAAATTTAAAAGTGCCGTTTCCTACAGTCATCTCCTTAGGTGTTGGGATGATGTTGATTTCTTGTGCATTGAGCAGAGGAATGGTACTTGCAATAAGGACCAATGCTGCAATAATTTGTTTTTTCATGGTTAACTGAAATTTAATGAATTGTGATAATTTGGACACAAAAATAACAATTAATCCGTAGGAAGCAAATCCGTATTCGGAAAACATTGGGAGCTAAAATTGGTATTTGTTGCTTTCGTCCATTTTATTTTATTGAGAAACAAAATAAAATGGATTTTTGTAATAGTAAAGAAATAAGAAGAAGGTAATTCGCCTGGAAGGTAAGAGTGCTGAAGGTGTGTGCAGACCTGGCAAAAACAAGTATCGATATATATGACGGATGTGTATGGCAGTTTCTGTGTTTTTTTTAGATGAATCTCAAACCATCTAAGTTTCTGGGGGCAGATTACAAAATCCAAATTATTCTTGTTACTTATAAAAAAAAGTGTAACTTTGCAGTGGCTAATTTTAACATTTATGTAAATGGGAATCATATCTAAGATATTTTCACGTAAGCAGTCTGAGGAAGATAGAGGCTGGAGAGTTGGAGGAGTAGAAGACTTCATGACGCTTATTCGTGTATATTATCAGGCTGTTATGGCATCCAATGTGGGAATCAGCAACTTGAGTGCCTTGCCTGATTTGAGGGTGTTTAAGCAGACGCTTCATGTGCCGACAGTCAATAATAAGTTGGGTGTAGGAGAAAAGAAACGGAGTAAGGCTATGCTGATGGAAATCTACGGCTTGTCTGACGGTTTCTTTAAGGAGATCGACAGTAGTATCAGGCATCATTGTCGAAATGTCAATGAGGTAAGAACCTATTTCCTTCAATTTCAAGGATTTTCTCAGGAGTTGATGATGCTGATGGGCAATCTGATGAAATGGAAGTTTCGTCTTCCCGGTTTTTTCAAAGGAGCTTTGCGTACCCTCACGGCGAAAACCGTCAATGAGATACTGACAAAGAATAATTGGAAGGATGAGGGTGTGTTCAAGTCCTGTATGAATGTTCGGACGTATCAGCAAAGGCTTGGGTATAGCGAAGAATGGATGACGGAATATGTGTATAACATCATTATTTTAGCCAAGAAAGAGCCAAAATCAAAGGATGTGGATCCGGACAAGTAAGAGTTGGAACGGAATCCCTGAAGTTGTAAAAAGGTCCATGTTTTTTTATGACAAAGGAAGAAGAAGCGACATTGCATGTTTTTGAGACAAGGGTCAGACAATTGATCCTTGCTTACGATGATCTCAGAAAAGAGAACAATCGGCTTCGCTGTGACATAAGGAACAAGGAAGAAGAGAATAACAGGCTTTCAGAGGAAATAGATGAACTCAGGCTTAGTTATGTACGTCTCAAGACGGCCAAGATGATGGAAATCAGTGATGATGACATGAAGAATGCGCGGCAGCGGCTTAACCAATTGATGAGCGAGATAGATAAGTGCATAGCCTTGTTGAATCTTTGATATGGTTGAAAGCGAGGTTGCCATAAACATAAGTTAAAAATATGGTGGAAGGTTTGAGCGAGCGTTTGGTAATACAGTTGATGATTGGCAATCAGCTATATCCGTATTCGATCAGAAGGGAACAGGAGGAAATTTATCGTAAGGCTGCCAAACTGATTAATGAACGCCTGAACCGCTATAGTCAGAAGTACTCGGACAGAGGGAGCGAACGGTATATGTCTGCTGCAATATTGGATTTTGCGGTGAAAGTGTTGCAGATGGAGAACGAACAGGATACCAAGCCCTATGATGATGTGATCAAGCAACTTACCGGAGAAATCGAGGACGTATTAAATTTAGATACAGATAAAATATAAGAGTATTAAACGTACATCCGTCAATATTGGTTGGATGAATAATAAAAACAAAAGAAAATGATAGAGAGTATATTGCTTTTAGTCGGTCTGTTGATTGGTGGAGCTGTTGGGTTTGGATTTTTCAGGTATGTCCTGACGAATCGGTACAAACAAGTGTTGGAAGAAGCTAAAAAAGAGGCGGAAGTCATCAAGGAGAAAAAACTTCTTGAAGTGAAAGAAAAGTTCCTCAATAAAAAAGCTGAGTTGGAAAAAGAAGTGCAACAGCGGAATCAGAAGATTTTGCAGGTAGAGAATAAGCTGAAGCAAAGGGAACTTGGGCTGAATCAGCGTCAGGAAGATCTGAATCGTCGTAAATCCGAGTTGGATGGTACGCGCGATAAACTGAATTCCCAAAAGCAGATGCTGGATCTTAAGGAAGAGGAACTGGAGAAGATGCAGATACAGGAGCGCGAGAAGTTGGAGGAATTGAGCGGTTTGTCTGCAGAAGAAGCCAAGAAGCGTTTGGTTGAGTCTCTCAAGGATGAAGCGAAGAGCGATGCCCAATCTTATATTAATGAGATTATGGATGACGCGAAGATGACAGCCAACAAGGAGGCGAAACGCATCGTTATTCAGAGCATACAGCGTGTGGCAACGGAAACGGCTATTGAAAATAGTGTGACGGTATTCCATATAGACAATGACGAAGTGAAAGGTAGAATCATCGGTCGTGAGGGAAGGAACATACGTGCGTTGGAAGCTGCAACAGGAGTGGAGATCGTAGTGGACGATACTCCTGAAGCCATTGTGATTTCTGCCTTTGATCCTGTACGCAGGGAGATTTGCCGCCTGGCCCTTCATCAGTTGATTGCAGACGGACGTATTCATCCGGCACGCATAGAAGAAGTGGTTTCGAAAGTGAAAAAGCAGGTGGAGGAAGAAGTCATTGAAACCGGAAAGCGTACTGCCATAGATTTGGGCATTCATGGTTTGCATCCGGAATTGATCCGCATTGTAGGCAAGATGAAGTACCGTTCCTCTTACGGACAGAATTTATTGCAGCATGCGCGCGAAACGGCAAATCTCTGTTCCGTGATGGCCGCCGAACTTGGGTTGAATCCCAAGAAGGCCAAGCGTGCGGGATTGTTGCATGACATAGGCAAGGTGCCTGATGAAGAGTCTGAACTGCCCCATGCACTTTATGGAGCCAAACTGGCAGAGAAATATAAAGAGAAGGCTGAGATCTGCAATGCGATCGGTGCCCACCATGATGAGATGGAAATGACGACTTTGCTGGCTCCGATTGTTCAGGTGTGTGATGCTATCAGTGGAGCTCGCCCCGGTGCGCGCAGAGAAATTGTAGAAGCATATATAAAACGACTGAACGATTTGGAGAACATTGCAATGAGTTATCCGGGAGTCACCAAGACCTATGCCATACAGGCTGGTCGTGAACTGCGCGTAATCGTGGGAGCCGATAAAATTGATGATAAGCAGACGGAAAATCTCAGTGGTGAGATCGCAAAGCGGATACAGGATGAGATGACGTATCCCGGACAAGTGAAAATCACTGTAATCAGAGAGACACGTTCCGTGAGCTATGCAAAATAATTGGAAAGTGTGAAGTGTAATAAATATAAAAGCGGCAAGCATTAAAACTTGCCGCTTTTATATTATCGTAGGAAATAATCGGTTTATAGAACTATTTTCATGTTTTCCTTGGCGGCAAGTGTATTCGGGAATATATTCCGGGCTTCGTCCAACAACGTACTCTCGTCATTGTAACGTGAGGAATAATGTCCGATCAGAAGTTGCTTTACTCTTGCCTGGCGGGCAAATTCAGCAGCCTGGCGGGCAGTAGAATGGAAAGTCTGCGCGGCCCGCAAAATTTCAGATTCGGCGAATGTGGATTCGTGAAACAGTAGATCTATTCCTTGGAGTATTTCTGCATTTTCCGGTAGCGGGGCGGTGTCGGAGCAGTAGGCGTAGCTTCGCGGAGGATCAGCCGGGTACACAAGTCGGTTATTGGCGAAAAACTTTCCGTCCGGTGTGGTCCAGTCCGCTCCGTTCTTGATGTTGTTGATCTCGCAGACGGGAATATTGAGAAAATCAATCATGTCCCGTCGGATATGAGGTAAGGTGGCTTTTTCCCGAAAAAGAAAACCGCAGCAGGGGATGCGGTGGTTCAGGGGAAAAGAATAAACCGTGACAGAGCGGTCCTCGTAGATGACCGAAAAGCCGTTCTCTGGTGTGATGGGATGGAATACGGGACTGAATGAAATGCCGTGGCAGAAATAGTGGAGCCAGGGTAGCATGAGTTCTTCCAGTTTTTGCGGAGCGTAAATGTGCAAGGGAGCGGTGCGCCCCAACAGAGAGAAAGTCGAAATCAGTCCCGGCAGGCCGAAACAATGGTCGCCGTGTAAGTGGGAAATAAAGATGTGATTGAGGCGGGAGAAGGAAAGGCGCGACCGTCTCATTTGTCGTTGTGCCCCTTCGCCACAGTCTATCATGAATAATTTGTTGCGTAAGAGTACAATTTGTGAGGCTGGCAAATGCCTCATTGTCGGAAGTGCGCTTCCGCAACCGAGAATATGAATTTCAAATGTTTCCATTATAGAAATTGATAACGCACCTGTAAGAGGCCATGCGAAGCCATTCTACAGGTGCGTTTGTTTATTCAAAAGATAAGTGTCAGGCTAATTGTTCTTTGATGAAAAGTTCCATTGCCGGTTTGGCTGCCTCAACGCTTTGCAGAAGTTTGAATTGGGCTTTGGAGCGCACAAGGTTGTGGTCTGCATATTGAGTCTTGTAGTAGGTGTCGCCGTTGATGTAGTCGGCCAGGAAACGTACGGTCTGCATATAGGGGAAAAGAGCGGCGGCATAGGGCAAATTCTCGATTTCAAGAGGAGTGAGGAAGCAATGGGCGCTTTTCAGGTAACCTTCTGTAAAGGCTTTGAATATGTCCATGTTGAAGTTTACGTTGTCCAGATCCTTGTCATCCTCTTTTCCGGTGTTGGCGGCGGAGCGCAGAAAATCGCCGAAATCGGAGAATACGTAGTTGGGCATTACTGTATCAAGGTCAATGACGCAGAGAACCTTGCCGTCCTGATCGAACAGGATATTGTCAACTTTCGTGTCGCAGTGGCAAATGCGCTTGGGCAGTTTTCCTTCCCGGTGCAGTCTTTCTCCCTTGCACATTTCTTCGGCACGTTTTTCCAGTTCGTCTACCAGCCATTTCACTTCGGAGAGACGGCCGACTTTGTCTTCCGCTACGGCTTCGCGCAATTGCTGAAGGCGGAATTCCATGTTGTGAAAGTCTTTGATGGTTTCGCCCAACTGAACTGGGATGTCAGCCAGCATGGCCTGGAAATTTCCGAACGTCTCGCCCACGATATACGAACTTTCGGGTGTGACGGCATTTTGCGAAATGGTATCGGGAATGAAGACCATGACGCGCCAATATTTTTCGCCGTCGAAATAGAAATACTTGCCGTCCTTGGCCGGTACGAAGTTGAGTACTTTACGGTCGATGTCCTCAACTCCTTCGGCTTCATATTTGGAACGGATATGTCCGGTCACGGCCACGATGTTGTCCATCAGCATCTCTACGTCTGGAAAAATGGCATTGTTGATGTGTTGAAGTACGTAGTCGGGAGCCTCTCCTTCGGTCTTTACCTTATACGTTGTGTTGATCAATCCGTTTCCGAGAGGTTTGACTTCCGTTACATTGCCGGTGATGGCAAACTGTGATACAATTTGCTGGAGATTTGTTTCCATGTTTTTCTGGTTTATTTTAAGATATAATGTGTATTCCATGTCCGGGCAGACCTGTTATTTCTGCCTTTTGTGCAAAAATAGTGTTTTTTTGATTCGGAACAAAATAAATGGAGTTTTTTGTATTTCTTATTGTTGGAAATGCGAGGGAAGTTATGTTTGTCCAGAGGAAACTGCGTCTGCTGTTGGAAACAGTCCTTTCTGTGCGGCTTTTTCTATGATGAATTGCAATGCCGCCTCATGTTCGTTGGGGATCACCCCGTCCAGGATGGCATCCTTCAGAGCATTTTTCAGGTAACCGATTTCCTGACAGGGTCCCAGTCCGAACATCTGCATGATCTCGACACCGTCTATCGGAGGTTGGAATTGGCGTATGCGGTCCTTTTCCTCAATGTCGACCAGTTTGCTTCTTACGAGCTTGAAATTTTGCAAAAAATTGCGTTTCCTTACTTCATTCTTGCTTGTGATGTCAGCTTCGCACAGCAGCATCAGGTCATCTATGTCATTGCCGGCTTCGAACAGCAGCCTTCTCACGGCGCTGTCCGTGACGATGTCATCGGCTATGATGATGGGGCGCATGTGCAGGTCTACCAGTTTCTGGACATATTTGAGCCGTTCGTCCATTGGGAGCTTCAGACGGCGGAAAAGCGAGGGCAGCATCTTTTTGCCCAGGTAGTTGTGGTTGTGGAATGTCCAGCCTACGGCCGGTTCCCAGCGTTTGCTTTTGGGCTTGCCTATGTCATGCAGCAGAGCGGCCCATCTTAGCCAGAGTTTTTCGCTGTGAGCGGCAATGTTGTCTACTACCTCCAGCGTGTGGTAGAAATTGTTTTTATGGGATTTTCCGTTGCGTGTCTCCACAATGTCCAGAGCGGACAACTCTGGCAGGATGATCTGTAACAGGCCGCAGCGTTGCAATTCTACGAATCCTTTGGAAGGGGTGGGAGCCATCATGATTTTGTTCAGTTCGTCAATGATGCGCTCTCCGCTGATGATGCTAATGCGTTCGGCGTTGCGCTCCAGTGCGGAGAAAGTCTCTTCGTCGATGAAAAAGTTCAGCTGTGTGGCAAACCGTATGCAACGCATCATTCTCAGCGGGTCATCGCAGAATGTGATGTCCGGATCAAGCGGTGTGCGTATCAGGCCGTCCTCCAGGTCCCAGAGACCATCGAAGGGATCCACCAGTTCGCCCAGCCGGTTGCCGTTCAGACATACGGCCATAGCGTTGATGGTGAAGTCGCGTCGGTTTTGGTCATCCTCCAGGGTTCCATTCTCCACGACGGGCTTGCGGGAATCATGCGAATAGCTTTCCTTGCGGGCTCCTACAAATTCAATCTCCTGATGCTTCCACTTCACTTGGGCCGTACCGAAATTGCGGAAGACGGCCAGACTGCAACCCTTGCCTAATTTACGGGCAAAAGATTCGGCCATTTCGATTCCGCTGCCTACGACTACCACGTCAATGTCGTTGGTGGGGCGGTCCAGAAACAGGTCGCGCACGTATCCCCCCACCAGATAGCATTCCCTGTGCAATTCGTCGGCTGTTTTCGTAAGTAGCTGGAAAATCCGGTTATCCAGTTTCTTTATGATTTCCTCTTGTGTCAGTTTAGTCATGGTTCATGTTTGTTTTTGGGTGTACAAAGTTAGTAAAAAGATGTATGCTCTGAGAACAAGAAAGGTAGAAATCGTCATGAAACCAAATGTTAATTAACTTGTTTTTTATTATTGATTGAAAATAAAAGTGTTATGGATAATCTTGTGTATTATTTCCTGAAATCTTGGATGAATCTGACAGTTCTTTTGTATTTTTGTGGTCGGAAATAAAGTTAGGACAGAATGATATACAGAAGATTGATCTCCATATTGGGATGGGTATTGGCGTTTCAGACGATACTTTGGGCACAGGTCGGAAGCCTGAACCATACGGTGGCAAACGGAGAGACGCTGTACCGGATTTCTAAGAATTATGGAGTCACGGCAGAGCAGATTGTGCAGTTGAACCCCGGACTGACAGCCGAAAACCTGAAGTCCGGCAGCGTGATCAGGATTCCCGCCACAGGTATTTCCCAAAAGGACAATTCCGGCAGGGCGAGGGAGCACAAGGTGAAAAAAGGTGAGACACAGTGGAGCATTGCAAAGGATTACGGTATAACCCTTGAGGAACTGAAAGCGGCAAATCCTGAAATGTCTGCGGAGAATTACCAGTTGAAGAAGGGGCGTAAGATCCTGATTCCGGCCCCGAAGGCTGTTGTCGTTCCAAAGGCGGCTCCCGTGTATGCCGGTTATCCTTCGGCCAACGTGGCGGTGTTGTTGCCTTTGACGGCAAAGGGAGCCGAAGGGGCACGAAGCCTGGAGTTTTACCGCGGGTTGCTAATGGCGGCGGACAGAATGAAGGAACAGGGCAAAACCATTATCTTTTATGCCGTGGACGAAGGGAAGCCGGAGGAAGATGTGACAGGAAAACTCGAAAAGATCCGGAACAGTGGGGCCAATCTGATTATCGGTCCTCTCTATCCGGAGCATTTTCAGGTTGCCACGTCTTTTGCCGCAGGAGAGGGCATGAAGCTGTTGGTACCGTTTTCCTCAAAAGTCACTCAGGTGGAGACGAACTCTTCAGTCATGTTGCTTAATGTTCCCGACAAATACAAGGGTATCGGAGCGGCCGACATCTTCAAGCGGCATTTCAGGGAAGGGAAGGTTATTTTCCTGAAATCGGACGGCGCAGGCGGAAATGAGCGACTGTTGTCGGGAGAATTGTTGGCAAGGCTGAAAGCCGAAGGCTATAAGGTGACAGAACTTCCCGCTGGATATACGGATGACTGTCTGGCATCGGCGCTCAGTCTGAAAGAAAGGAATATTCTGGTGCCCGATATGAGCGACAAGGCAGGAGTAAAGGCTTTGGTAAAGCGTCTGGCAAAAGTGCGGACAGACTATCCCGGATTTAATGTCTCCCTGATCGGGTATCCGGAATGGCAGGCGTATGCAGACGAGCTTGCCGCCGAATATTATAAGTTGGATACTTACATCTTTGCCAATTACTATTATAATGTATATGCCCCCGCCACGAAGAATTTTGTGCACGACTATAAGTCCTGGTTTCATACGGATATGCTGAATGTTTATCCGCGCATGGCTTTGTTGGGGCATGACTGCGGACTGGTGGCGATAGAAGGTCTGTTGAAGGAAGGAAAGGATTTTCCCGCCAACTCGTTCGGTGTGCCTCAGGGGATGCTTCAGAGCGAGGTTACATTCGGGAAAGTCGGGAGTAACGGCGGGTTTATCAATAACAGCATTTGGCTGATTCATTACAAATTGGATCGTACCATCGAGAAAATACAGGCAAAATGAGGCTGGGGAAATATATGAGGAATCTGAAAGCGGGAATGTTTAGTTGTCACGTATTGGCCGTTGCCTGCTTGCTGTTGGTGGCAGTGGAACCGGTTCGGGCTCAGGTGGGTGAGGAAAGAAAAGCATTGGCCATTGGTGTGAACGGTGGTTTGGCGTTCAATTCCGTATCTTTTGATCCCACGATAAAACAATCCATGTATTCCGGTCCGACACTGGGAGTTACGCTGCGCATGACAAGCGAGAAATATTTTTCTACGCTTTGTGCCTTGCAAATAGAACTGAATTACACTTTGTTGGGGTGGAAGGAGGATATTATGTCTTCTGCGGATGAGCCTCTTCCGGATACATATCAGCGCAATCTTTCCTATTTTCAGCTGCCGGTGTTGGCACGTTTGGGGTGGGGACGTGAGCAGAAGGGGGTGATGGGCTACTTGCTGGCAGGTCCGCAGATAGGCTGTCTGTTGGGTGAGAGTACGAAAAGAAGTCATGAATGGACCCTGACGGAAGAAGGTGTTCCGGACAGACCTAACGGAATGTATGCGCAATACGACATGCCGGTAGAGAAGAAGGTAGATTACGGGATTACTGCCGGTGTGGGTATCGAACTGAACAGCCGCATCGGTCATTTCATGCTGGACGGACGTTATTATTACGGTTTGTCCGACCTGTATGGAAATTCCAAAAAAGATGTTTTTTCCCGTTCTAATAACGGGACTGTCATGATCAAGTTCACCTATTTGTTTGATGTAAAGAAATAGCGGAATTATTATTTTTGTTGGGCCTCCTTTACTTTCCGGAACAGGTCAGAGGCAAATATAAAGTTGTTAAGGCGTTCGTTAGATGAGTTGACAACTTCTTCTTTGGTTCCTTCCCATTCGTTTTTTCCTTCGTAGATGTAGAGAATGTGATCGCCTATTCCCATCACGGAGTTCATGTCGTGGGTATTGATGATGGTAGTGGTATTGAATTCTACGGTAATGTCGTGAATGAGTTCGTCTATGACGAGCGAGGTTTTCGGATCCAGGCCGGAGTTGGGTTCGTCGCAGAACAGGTATTGGGGCTGAAGAGCGATGGCTCTCGCTATGGCAACGCGCTTTTGCATCCCTCCGGAAATCTCTCCCGGATATTTCTGTCCGGCATCGTTCAGATTTACGCGGTCCAGACAGAATTGGGCGCGGCGACGACGCTCCTTATAGCTTGCGTTGGAGAACATGTCCAAAGGAAACATGACGTTTTCCATTACGCTCATGGAGTCGAAAAGTGCGGCACTCTGGAAAATCATTCCCATTTCGCGGCGGAGCAGGGAACGTTCCTTTTTATTCATCAGTTGGAATGAGCGTCCGTCATACATGACATCGCCTTCAGTGGGGGTGAACAGTCCGACGATACATTTCATCAGCACGGTCTTTCCTGAACCGGACTGTCCGATTATCAGGTTGGTTTTTCCATTCTCGAAAGTTGTGGAAATATCGTGCAGGACTTCTTTTTCGCCAAACGACTTATATAGTTTTTTTACCTCAATCATGACAATAATTGTGTTAGGAACAAGTCTGAAAATAAAATCAATACGCTGGAGGATACAACCGCATCAGTCGAGGATTTTCCGACTTCTGCACTACCGCCTTCCACCGTGTAGCCGAAAAAGCTGGACACACTGGCGATAATGAATGCGAAGAAAAGGCTTTTGATGACTCCCATCCAGAAAAACCATTGCGTGAAGTCATGTTGCAGGCCGGCCGTGAGGTCGGACGGCGTAATGATGTGTCCGAAGTAGGCTGTGGCGTATGCGCCGATTACTCCCGAGAAAGTGGAGAATATAACCAGCAGGGGGATCATAGTTACCAGACCGAGGATTTTGGGAAGAATGAGAAAACTGGCCGGATTGACACCCATGATTTCCAGTGCATCTATTTGCTGGGTAGTTCTCATCGTTCCGATTTCGGAGGCAATGTTGGAGCCAACCTTTCCGGCAAGGATCAGACACATGATGCTGGACGAAAACTCAAGGAGCATGATCTCGCGTGTGACGTATCCGGAAGTCCAGTGAGGCATCCAGGCACTTTGCACATTCAGTTTGATCTGTATGCAGATAACGGCACCTATGAAAAATGAGATCAGCAGGACTATGCCGATGGAGTCTACACCCAGCGTGGCCATCTCCTTGCTGTATTGTTTGAAAAACATTCTCATTCTTTCGGGGCGTGAAAAGGTTCTTCCCATCAACTGGATGTATCGTCCCAATGAAGTTAATCCTTTATGTATTATCATTTTTTCAGTATTTCGAATCACCGCAAAGGTACGATTTTTCAATGACAGAATAATGGTTTTTACGGTATTTATGGTTTGTCGTTAAAAAAGATGTTCGTAAAGTCTGTGTCATTCCGTAAGATTGTCTTTGCTTATATTCTGGGATCCGGACCTGCATGGCGGCGAAGTTTGGTTTTGAAAAAAACGGTTGTCATTCCTGTCTTGCTATTCTTGTGATGCGTGGGGCGGCCGGTATATTTATTGTGTTACAGAAAATATTTTGTATACATATTTTAATGTTCATCTTTAAAGTTTAACATTGAGCCCAGAAGGAATTTGAACGGGAACGGACCTATTTTTCACAACATAGTATGTTTTTTGAAAAAGATAGGACCTTTTTTCAACAAGATCCTATGTTTTTTTCACGTTAAGCATCGAAAAAAGGCCGCTTTCAGGCGGCCTTTCAGGGTTCTTCTACTTTGCTACCGCAAATATATGACATCCGCGGGCGAAAAGCAAATGTTAATTAACTTACATTTAGATTCGGCTTTGATGCCCCGTTCTCCTTATCGACGATAAACGTGAAACGTCACAGGAGTTTTCAGGGGTGCGTCCTCCAATTCTTTTACCACACATCAACCCGGTTCTTTTTGGGGACAAAAAGAGGATCTTTTTTGCTTATGTCGAAGGCCTTATACCAGGCGTCGATATGGGGCAACGCACCATTGACGCGCCAACGTCCGGGGCTGTGAGGATCCATTTTGTTGAGCTGTCGGAGCATTTCCTCGCGTACATTGTTTCCCCAGATGAGACCATACGAGAGGAAGAACCGCTGTTCGGGGGTGAAGCCGTCTTTTGCGGGAAGAGGATTTTCTTTCATCGCATTCTGCAAAGCCAGGAACGAGACGTTGAGTCCTCCGTGGTCGGCGATGTTTTCTCCTAAGGTCAGTTTCCCGTTGGCATACATGCCGGGCAAAACTTCGATCTTGTCGAAAAAAGTTTCCATGACTTGGGTACGGTTTTTGAAGTTTTTGCCATCGGCTTCGGTCCACCAGTTCTTCAGATTACCGTCTTTGTCGAACTGGCTGCCTTGGTCATCGAATCCGTGTGTCATTTCGTGGCCGATGACTACACCGATCGCTCCATAGTTGCAGGCATCATCGGCTTCAGCATTGAAGAACGGAGGTTGCAGGATGCCTGCCGGGAAGCAAATTTCATTGGTGGTAGGGTTATAGTAGGCATTGATGGTCTGGGGAGTCATCAGCCATTCGTCACGGTCAACGGGACGGTTCACCCGCTTCTTTATGTAATAGTCATGAAGGAATTCGGAGGCCTGTACCATGTTTTCATAGAAAGAGAGGGAATCGCGGATCTCCAGACCGCTGTAGTCCATCCATGTGTCGGGGTAGCCTATTTTTACATAGAATGCGTCCAGTTTTTCGTGAGCCTGCTTTTTTGTCTCCTCGCTCATCCATTCCTGCTGGTCGATGCGTTGTCCGAGGGCTGTCTGAAGATTCTTGACGAGCTGCACCATGCGTTGCTTGGAACTTTCGGGGAAATGTTTTTCCACATACATGCGTCCTACAGCCATGCCCAGTGCTCCTTCAACGGCGCTGATCGCACGTTTCCATCGGGGACGGTCCTGTTCGGCTCCGCTCATGGTACGGTTGTAAAAGTCGAATGAGGCTGAACGGAAGTCATCGCTCAGGCAGCTGGTGGCATCGTCCGTTACCTTGAAGTGCATATAGGCTTTGAGGTCATCGAGAGATGTTTCGGCCAGGATTTTTTCAACCTCATGGATCGGCTCCGGCTGGTTTACGCTGACTTCTTTGACGGCCGGAATGCCGTTGAATAGCAGGCAGGTGCTCCAGTCTATTCCCGGATAGTCTGTCAGCAGTTGCTCATAGCTCATTTTGTGGTAGTTTCCTTCCACATCGCGCTGCTGTGTGGCGGAATAGGAAGCCTTTGCTATGCGTGTCTCGATGTCGAGCACCGCTTTCATGGCCTGTTCGGCGCGGGTTGCGTCATATCCGGTCATCATGAAAAGTTTCTTCACATACTGTTTGTAGGCCTCGCGTATTTTTTGCGTTGGAGCGTCTTCGTCCAGATAATAGTCGCGTTCTCCCATGGAGAGGCCGCTCTGATTGATCTGCACGAGATTCTCTTTGGAGTTCTTCAGGTCGGCATCACAATAAATGCCGAACATGCTTTGCACACCGCGGCGGTTCAGGCGGGCGGCCATCATCTGGTAGCTGCTTTTTCCTTTGATTCCGTCGATTTCTTTCAGCACCCTCTCTATGGGCTGCCAACCCATTTCATTGCGGCGTACAGAGTCCATCGCGGCATTGTAGAGACTGCCGATCTTCTGTTGCAGAGAGCCTTGCGTGTGTTGCTTTCCTGCCAGTTCTTCAATCAGCTCCTTCAGTTGCTTGCGGTTGTTTTCCTGCAAGGCATCGAACTGGGCATAGCGGGAATACTCGGGGGTAAGAGGATGGGCTTTCATCCAGCCGCCGGCGGCATATTCGAAAAAGTCTGTTCCCGGGTTGGCCGTAAGATTCATGTTAGCCTTGTCGATGCCCGAGCTTAAGGATGATTGGGCAAATGTGCCGGAGGCGGCCATTGCCATCATCGGAAGAATCATTTTGATTTTCATAATTGAATATTGGTGTTGTGTATATATAATATAGAAAATGCTATTTGATGCTTGCGTGGTATTCAACCAGGCCCGGAATTGGGGATTTCAGGATTTTTCCCGGTTGGAAACCGTTTTGCCTGACTGCTGTTTCCAACAGGCCGGCAAAGTGGTAAGCTATGCTCCCGACAAAATGAAGAGGGAGTTCCCTGCGGTTGTATTGTAGGATATTCCGATGAAGGAATCGGGAAAACTCATCCAGTATAAGTCTCTGAATTTCTTCTTTTTTTTGATGTTTGTTCAAGAATGGCACAAAATGAGCCAGATAACGGTTGGGAAATGCTTTTTTGTAGACATTATGGATGATGGAGCTTTCGGTCTCATTGTACTCCTTCATGAATGATTGGCATAATGAAGGGGATATTTGCCTTTTCAGAATGTCGGAAACCAGCCGCTTGCCCAGTACGGCTCCGCTTCCTTCATCACCTAAGATGAAGCCGAGCGGAGACACGGATTCAACAATGGACGTGCCATTGTACAGGCAACTGTTGGAACCTGTTCCTAATATACAGGTGATTCCCGGAAGATGGCCGCATACGGATCGTGCCGCTCCAAGCATGTCCGATTGGATTTCTATTTGAGACTGCGGAAAATGATGGACCAAAGCTGTTTTGACGCTTTCGCATTGCTCCGGACGGCAGCCCGCACCGTAGAAATGGATGGTGGCAATGATTTCGGGGGAAAAGATTTGGGGCATAAGTTCCGAATGCAGCAGCCGGATTATCTCTTCGGTGGTCAGCATGAAAGGGTTGATGCCCTGTGTATGTAGAATGGTCGGGGGGGAGGTCAGGTCGGTCAAGGCCCATTCGGTCTTGGTGCTGCCGCTATCTGCAATCAGTATCATGGTATGGTTCTCCTGTCTTCCGGTTCTTTTTTGTCCGGAATCAGGTGCAAAGGTAATGAAGTAAATTCATTGAGAAATATTTTATCCCTAAAGATATTATATTGCTGCCATAAATTGTTGCATTCGTCCAGATCCAGCTTGCTGCCTTCTGTGTCGATCAGTTTGAGTACAGCCGCTGCCGTAATGCTCTGAATGTCATGTGCCGGAACGAAGACGGGCTTGTCTCCCTTTTCGTCATTGGAGATTTCCAGAAGGATTTTCACTTTGCATAATTCGTACAGGATGTCTGTGACGGGACGGATGGATATTTGATGCATTCGGGCCAGTTCTTCGGCTGTACAGGCCGGCCGTGCCTGGGCAAAACGCCGGCAGATGGTGGAAACAATCAGCAGGCAGATATAATCGTGGTGCCGGCGACTGAGATTGAGATGTTGTTTTCCGTGGTAAAAGTTCTGCCGGTTTTGTATGACGTAGCTTAGTGTGGCGCCGAAAAGGCAGATATACCATGAAATCTGGCACATGAGCATGAGCAAGGGCAGGGCGGCAAAGGAGCCGTAGATGGCATTATAGCTGGATAACCAGATCTGGGAGTGGATATAGAAGAATTGTAGGCATTGGAAGGCTATGCCGGCAGGAATGCCGGCGGCGAGAGCACTGCCGATACGCACTTTGGTGTTGGGCATGAAAGCGTATAATCCGGTAAAAAGCAGGCTCATCAGAATATAAGGGCACAATTCAATGAAGAAGGTCAGAAAAGGCCCCAAGAGCATGATGCCTGAGAGTGATTCGGTGAATGAATAGAAGAAAATGGAAAGACCGGCTGCCAGAACAAGAATGACCGGTAAGAGAAAAAACATGGCGGTGTAGTCCGTTATCTTCCGGAATGTGGAGCGGGGATGTCTGACCTGCCATATTTGGTTGAAGGTGGCTTCAATGGTTTCGGTAAGGGACAGTAAGGTCCAAAGCAACATGAGGATGCCGAATCCTACAAAAATTCCACTGTGTGTATGGGTCAGATATGAGTTGACGAATCCTATCAAGGCATCCGTAATTTCAGGCTGTGCCGCTACTCTGTCGCGGATTTCAGTTTCAATGATATCATTTAGTCCGAATCCTTTCGCAATGGCAAAGATAATGGCCAGGAGAGGAACTATGGAAACGAGTGTGGAATAGGAGAGGGCAGAAGCCCGAAACTGCATGCGCTCGTGGAAAAAGGAGCGCGTGGTGATAACCAGATGTTGCAGTACGGTCAGAAAAAATTGTTTTACTTTATTGTCTGACGGTTTCCACATTCCCCGAGCATAAAATACCAATGTCTTGCGATATAGATTTTCCAGTATTCCCATTGCCTGTTTCCAATTTATGAAATGTCTGTCTGACAAAAATACGAACTTATTCTCTTTACCATTATATAGGTAAGCCTTTTTTATAAATATTTCTGATGGATAAACAGTCGTGTGGCGAAATCCCGGGAAGCTAAAAAGAGTAGGCGTTTTATGAATGGGAATTTTTTGGGAAAAAGAATGGTTTATTTTTTTGTTTTTTTAGGGAAAAGATTCCCGAACGGAAAAATATAATTACCTTTGCAGATATTATTATAAAAATGATGGATATGATAAAAATCACATTCCCCGATGGTTCCGTTCGAGAATTTGAACAAGGAGTGACGGGGCTCCGGATAGCAGAAAGCATTTCGCAACGGTTGGCTCAGGATGTTCTGGCCTGTAGCGTCAATGGCGAGACCGTAGAATTGAACCGGCCCATCAATGAGGATGCTTCCATACAACTTTATAAATGGGAGGATCCCGAAGGCAAGCATGCGTTCTGGCATACGTCGGCCCACCTGATGGCTGAGGCCATGCAGGAACTGTGGCCGGGTACCCAGTTCGGCATTGGCCCTGCTATTGAAAATGGTTTCTATTATGATGTGATGCCCCCTCAGGGAGTATCTATATCGGATGCCGATTTCCCAAAGATCGAGAAAAAAATGCTGGAACTGGCGCAAAAGAAGGAAGCGCTGAAGCGTGAGGAAATATCCAAAGCGGATGCACTTGTGTTCTTTGGTGACCGCGGGCAGACTTATAAAAATGAGTTGATAGAAGAATTGATAGACGGAAAGATTACCACTTATACTCAAGGAGCATATACCGACCTTTGTCGCGGTCCGCACCTTTTGAGCACGGCTCCAATCAAAGCCGTCAAGGTTATGGCTGTAAGTTCCGCCTATTGGCGTGGAGACGAAAAGCGCCCGCAGATGACACGTGTCTACGGCGTATCTTTTCCGAAGAAAAAACTGTTGGATGAATATCTCCAGTTGCTTGAAGAGGCAAAACGTCGCGACCATCGCCGTATCGGAAAAGATATGGAATTGTTCATGTTTTCCGATCTGGTAGGAAAGGGACTTCCCATGTGGCTGCCCAAAGGTACGGCCCTCCGACTTCGTCTGGAGGACTTTTTGAAGAAAATACAGAAACGTTTTGGCTATCAGCAGGTAATGACTCCCCATATCGGATCCAAGAATCTGTATGTCACTTCGGGACATTACGCTAAGTATGGAAAGGATTCTTTCCAGCCGATCCATACTCCGGAGGAGGGCGAGGAATACATGCTTAAGCCTATGAACTGCCCTCATCATTGTGCCATTTATGCTTGGAAACCCCGTTCGTATAAAGATCTTCCGTTGCGTCTTGCAGAGTTCGGAACGGTCTATCGCTATGAACAGAGTGGCGAATTGCATGGTCTGACCCGAGTGCGTGGGTTTACGCAGGACGATGCCCATATTTTCTGCCGTCCCGATCAGGTGAAAGAGGAATTCCTCCGTGTCATGGATATCATTCTCATAATTTTCAAAGCTCTGGATTTTGACAAATTTGAGGCACAGATTTCATTGCGTGACAAGGTGAACCGGGATAAATATATCGGTTCTGAGGAAAACTGGGAAAAGGCGGAGCAATCTATTATCGAAGCATGCGAGGAGAAAGGATTGCCAGCCCATATAGAATACGGTGAGGCTGCCTTTTACGGTCCGAAGTTGGATTTTATGGTGAAGGACGCTTTGGGACGCCGTTGGCAGCTTGGAACCATTCAGGTAGACTATAACCTGCCCGAACGCTTTAAATTGGAGTATACAGGTTCCGATAACCAGAAACATCGTCCAGTAATGATTCACCGTGCGCCCTTCGGCTCCATGGAACGTTTTGTTGCTGTTTTGATAGAACATACGGCCGGTCACTTCCCGCTTTGGCTGATGCCCGAGCAGGTTGCTATACTTCCGATTTCCGATAAATACAATGGTTATGCCGCACAAGTGTGCAGACAGTTGGAAGATTTGGATGTACGTGCTTATGTGGATGAGCGCAGCGAGAAGATCGGGCGTAAGATCCGTGATAACGAGATGAAGCATATTCCTTATCTTTTGATTGTCGGCGAGAAAGAGGCTGCCGAGGGCACCGTAGCAGTCCGAAAACAGGGCGAGGGTGATCAAGGTATACTTAAAGTCGAAGATTTTGCAAAGAAAATTAATGCGGAAGTCATTGAAATGACAAAAAACTATTAACTTTGCAGCCGTTTGAAATATAAATATAAGTACAACCAACCAAAAAGACGATTTACCATTTGATGAAAAATGATAAAATGAAGTTGCAATATCGCATAAACGAACAGATCCGTTCGCGGGAAGTGCGAATTGTGGGAGATGATGTGGAGGCCATAGTGATGCCTACCAATAAGGCGTTGCAACTGGCTGAGCAAAAAGGTTTGGATTTGGTTGAGATTTCGCCCAATGCAACGCCTCCGGTTTGCCGGTTGATAGACTACTCCAAATTTCTGTACCAGCAAAAGAAAAAGCAGAAGGAACTGAAGGCGAAGCAAGTGAAAATCGAAGTGAAGGAAATTCGTTTCGGACCTCAGACGGATGAGCATGATTACAATTTTAAGTTGAAACATGCCAAGGAGTTTCTTTCCGAGGGAGATAAGGTCAAGGCTTATGTCTTTTTCCGGGGGCGTAGCATCCTGTTTAAGGAACAAGGTGAAGTTCTCTTGCTGCGCTTTGCCAATGACTTGGAAGAGTATGGAAAAGTAGAACAGATGCCGGTTTTGGAAGGAAAAAGAATGATTCTGTTTATTGCGCCGAAAAAGACCGCAGTAAATGTAAAGAAACAGGATGATTCACCTGCCACTACCACTGCCGAAAGCGTGGAAAAAGTTGTGAAAACAACGCCCAAAGTAAAAGCTCCCAAGGAATATCTTGGCCCGAAAGTGGAAGGGGAGGATTTCTGAACGGCCCGCGTTATGTGAAGAATATGTGCGCGTTGTGTTTGGTATCTCACGCAGCCGCAGTTAATACAATAACTTAAAACAAAAAGAAAATGCCAAAAGTAAAGACTAATTCCGGTGCTAAAAAAAGGTTTCGCCTTACCGGAACGGGTAAGATCAAAAGACATCACGCTTATCATCGTCACATCCTGACGAAGAAGACAACCAAGCAGAAGCGTAATTTGCAGCACGACGGACTTGTTGATGCTTCAAATGTACATCAGGTACGTGAACTTCTCTGCCTTCGTTAAATTGTGTAGTGTCGTAAAATTTAAGTAAAACAGGATGCTTAGCCCAAAGTCCAGCATATAAAACTGCCGGCGCTAACATTCAAAAAGAAACAAAAACATGCCAAGATCAGTAAATCACGTTGCTTCGAGAGCAAAAAGAAAAAGAATCCTTAAATTGACCCGCGGTTACTATGGTGCCCGCAAAAATGTCTGGACGGTAGCTAAGAATACGTGGGAGAAAGGTTTGACCTATGCTTTCCGTGACCGTCGCAATAAGAAACGTACTTTCCGTGCTTTATGGATTCAGCGTATTAATGCGGCAGCTCGTTTGGAAGGAATGTCTTATTCTCAGTTGATGGGTGCTCTGCACAAGGCTGGTATCGAAATCAACCGCAAGGTTCTTGCCGACCTTGCAGTAAACAATCCGCAGGCATTCAAGGCTGTGGTGGAAAAGGTGAAATAAGATTATATTTTATAAAGGAAAGAAAGTCGCTCCACTTATCATAAGGGCGACTTTCTTTTTTTACATATCTGCCGGACTTCTTGCTTTTGTAGAAAACGTGTACGTCAGGTCGCAGCAAGAAGTCTCTGTAAATCGTACACCGAGAATCTGCCAGCATAATTTTATTTTTATTGGGAGACTAATAATAACAAAAAAAGGAGGAAAACTTTTGTAGTGTGAAATATTTTCGACAATTTTGCCTAAGGATTTTACCAATATCATAAACACTATGGAAAACAATAAATCTCTTTCCGGATTGAATAAGGAAGATTTTCGGAAAATAATTAATGGAAAGGAAACTGACCTTTATTTTTTGCGTAATGCAAAAGGTAACGAGGTGGCTGTAACCAATTATGGAGGGGCTATATGCGCGATTATGGTTCCCGATAGGAACGGTAAGTTGGCCAACGTAATTCAAGGGCATGACAGCATTGACGGTTGCATCAACTCTCCGGAGCCATTCCTTTCAACCTTGGTAGGACGTTACGGTAATCGTATTTGCCACGGAAAATTCACGTTGAATGGCAAGGAGTATAATCTGGCTGTCAATAACGGACCCAACCATTTGCATGGTGGCCCTACCGGTTTTCATGCCCGTGTGTGGGATGCAGAGCAAATAAATGAGAAATGTGTGGTATTGCGTTATGTCTCGGCTTATTATGAAGAAGGATTTCCCGGGGAACTGAACATGACGGTAATGTACACATGGACAGATGAGAATGAGTTAGTGATAGATTACAAAGGCACTACCAATAAGAAGACGGTGGTAAATATGACCAGTCATGGGTTCTTCTCGCTTGCGGGTATTGCCGATCCTACTCCGACGTGTGAGGATGTAGTTTGTGAAATAAATGCAGATTTTTATATACCGATTGATGAAAATTCAATTCCGACTGGAGAAATCCGCAGTGTGAAAGGAACTCCTTTTGATTTTACAACACCGCATCCTGTTGGAGAGCGCATAGATGCCGATGATGAGCAGACAAGAAACGGTGCAGGTTATGACCATTGCTTTGTGCTGAACAAACGTGAACCGGGAGAACTCTCATTTGCCGCCAAAATAACCGAACCTGTCAGCGGGCGTACAATGGAAGTCTATACGACTGAACCCGGTGTTCAATTTTATAGTGATAACTGGGCTGATGGCTATAAAGGCCAGCACGGCGCTACCTTTGGCCGTCGCTCTGCACTCTGTTTCGAGGCACAGCATTTCCCCGATAGCCCCAATCGGGCATATTTCCCGTCGGTGGTGTTAAAGCCGGGTGACGTATACACTCAGAAAACTGTTTATAAGTTTGGAGTAGAGGAATAAATGACTGTGAATCAAAATAATCAAACTACTAATCAATAAAACAATTTAAGACCATGAGTCAACAAAAAAAACAATGGGGAGCCATCATTGTGATGATTGCGCTCTTCGCCATGATTGCCTTCGTTACAAATCTTTGTACGCCGATGGCCACTATTATCAAGAATCAAGGAGAAATTTCCAATGTGCTTGCTCAGATCGGCAATTACGGAAACTTCGTGGCATATCTTGTCATGGGTATCCCTGCCGGAATGCTTATTGCGAAGTTCGGTTACAAGAAAACGGCACTTATAGGCCTTGTCGTAGGTAGTGTTGGTATTCTAATCCAGTGGTATAGCGGTCAGTTGGATGCACAGGAAAATTTGGGCTTGGTTTTTGCGGTTTACCTTGTTGGTGCCTTCATTGCTGGCCTTTGCATGTGTATTCTTAATTGTGTTGTAAACCCGATGCTTAATCTCCTTGGAGGTGGCGGAAACAAGGGCAACCAGTTGATTCAGATCGGTGGTGTGTTCAATTCTTCCGCAGCTGTAGCTTGCTATATTCTTATGGGAGCTTTGATTGCAGATGCCACTAAAGCTAAAATTGCAGATGCCACCCCCGCATTGATGATCGCTTTGGCTATCTTTGTTGTGGCATTCATAGTGATACTCTTTACGAAGATTGAAGAGCCCAAGCAGGCACCTGTGCAGCTGAGCCTTATAGGCGGAGCTTTGAGACATCGTCACTTTGCTCTTGGTGCTTTGGCCATTTTCCTATATATGGGTATTGAAGTCGGAGTTCCCAATTTTGTTCAGCAATATCTTGTAGCAGATGGTATTCCTGCTGCAACGGTTGGATTGTTAGTGGCTGTCTATTGGTTCATGATGCTCATCGGTCGTTTTGTCGGTGCCGGTATTGGAAGCAAAGTCAGCAGCCGTGCGATGATAACGACAGTGTCTACCGCTACCATTCTTTTGGTTCTTTTCGGAATGTTTGCCCCCACGGATATTATTGTCAATTTCCCTGGAGTTGACTGGGGTAAACTTGAGTTGATTTGGCAACCTATTCCTGTTGGAATCTTCGCTTTTCTTCTTGTTGGTCTTTGCACCTCTGTTATGTGGGGAGCTATCTTTAATATGGCAGTTGAAGGGCTTGGCAAATATACGGCGATTGCCTCAGGCATCTTTATGACCATGGTCTTTGGTTGCGCTGTGATGATGGCTATTCAAGGAGCGGTTGCAGACTTTACAGATTACGTTACCAGTTTCTGGGTGGTGGTATTCTGTGCCGCATATCTTCTGTTCTATGCTCTTGTGGGCAGCCGTGTGAGCAAGAGTGAAGAATAATTCCGAAAATCAATAGATGATATATTAACCTATAAAACACTAATCACATGAAACTGACAATAGAAGACGTCCGCAGTCGCTTCCTGAAACATTTTGATGGCGCTACCGGTTCTGTATATGCATCTCCCGGACGCATTAATCTGATCGGTGAACACACAGACTACAACAATGGTTTTGTTTTTCCCGGTGCGGTAGAGCAGGGGATGATTGCAGAGATCAAGCCGAATGAGACGCGTAAGGTACGTGCCTATTCAATTGATTTGAAAGATTACGTGGAGTTTTCTCTGGATGATGAGGAGGGTCCGAAAGCATCATGGGCACGCTATATCTTTGGTGTTTGCCGTGAAATGATGGCGTTGGGAGTGCCTGTAGAAGGATTTAATACCGCTTTTGCGGGTGATGTTCCTCTTGGAGCTGGCATGTCATCGTCTGCGGCTTTGGAGAGCGTATATGCTTTTGCTTTGAATGATATATGGGGCGGAAATAAGATATCCTTGATGGAATTGGCTCGTGTGGGGCAGCGTACGGAACATAAGTATTTGGGATGTAAGTGTGGTATCATGGACCAGTTTGCTTCCGTACATGGCAAGGCTGGTAGTCTCATGCGCTTGGACTGTCGTAGCGGTGAATTTGAATATTTCCCGTTCCATCCTGAAGGCTATAAATTGGTTTTGGTAAATTCTCAGGTAAAACACGAATTGGTAGGTTCTCCCTACAATGACCGTCGTGAAAGCTGTGAGCGTGTGGCTGCTGCCATTTACAAGCACCATCACATGGTTGAGTCTTTGCGTGATGCTGATTATGCGATGCTTGATGAAGTTAAGAATGAAGTATCGGAAGAGGACTACAAACGTGCTAAATATGTTATCGGTGAAAAAGACCGTGTACTCAAAGTCTGTGAAGCATTAGAGAAAGGAGACTATGAGACGGTTGGTCAGATGATGTACGCTACGCACGAGGGTCTGAGCAAGGAGTATGAGGTATCCTGCGAAGAATTGGACTATTTGAATGACATTGCTAAGGAAGCTGGAGTGACCGGTTCCCGTATTATGGGCGGTGGTTTCGGCGGTTGCACCATCAACTTGGTCAGTGAAGAGCTTTATGACAATTTTGTGAAAGTCGTAAAAGAGAAATTTGCTGCTAAATTTGGAAAAGAACCTGTCATCATTGATGTTGTTATTGGCGATGGTTCCCGGAGATTGTGCTGATTTCTTCAGCAACGAAATGTCTCGTACCCCCCCCCAAATGGTGTAAAGACGTAAGATATTTCAGAAATTCAATATGAATAGGGTAGGAGGTAAACACAAATTACAACAGGTGTTTATCTCCTGCTTTTTTATTATTATCGGTAGACTTTCGGAGTGCGGTAGAATTTAGGCGATATTCACATCATATAGCTTAAAGTAAATTATTGCAATCCGGAAAGTTAAGAACATCATAAATGGAGCAGGAGAAACTAATGAGATGATCCTATCCATTTATCATTCCAGTAAACTCCATCGATGCGTTCAACGATAACACCACGTGAACTGCTGCAATGGATAAACAATTTGTTTTTCAGATAAATGCCGACATGACTGCATTTGTTTCCCGATTTGGAGGAACGAAAGAACATCAGGTCACCTTGTTTCATGGACTTCTTCTGTGTATTAATGTGAGTTGCCGTTCGGTATTGCTGTTCACTGCTCCGAGGCAGTCGGATGCCGTATACTCTTTCGTATATTCTGCATGTCAGTCCGGAACAATCTATACCGTCCTTTGTATTTCCCCCGTATTTATATGGTGTGCCCACCCATTGCGCAGCTTCCTGGAAGAGGGCATGATTGTCATTTTCTGCAATTTCAATACCCAATTTCATGCCGGCTTTTGCCAAGCTATTGAAATCAATGTGAGCAATGTTGCGTTTACCTATGCACGATACGAATGAATGAGCTAAAAGGACCGCAAGGAAAAATTTTACAGTTTCCTTGCAGCCCTTCATTTCCGATATGCGGATGTCGTTTCTCACAAACCGTTTTCCGACAGATAGCGTTCTGCGTCCATTGCAGCCTTGCATCCGCTTCCGGCTGCGGTAATTGCTTGACGGTAGTGCGGATCGGCAACGTCACCTGCTGCGAATACTCCGGGAACATTAGTCTTGGAAGTTGCACCCTCCGTGATAATATATCCGATTTCATCGGTATGGACCCATGGTTTAAAAATTTCGCTGTTTGGTTTGTGGCCGATGGCCAAAAAGAAACCGTCTATGGCTATATCTGATACTGTCTCTTCTGCCGTTCCTTTTTTATGGACCAGATGGGCACCTTCAACTCCTTCCGAGCCAAACAAACCTACCGTATTTGTTTCAAATAGCACCTCAATTTTAGGATTCGACAGAACTCTGTCCTGCATAGCTTTTGAAGCCCGAAGATATGGTTTCCTTACAATGAGATATACTTTGGATGCAAGGCCTGACAGATAGGTGGCTTCTTCGCATGCAGTATCGCCTCCGCCTACAACGGCAACTGTCTTTTTACGATAGAAGAATCCGTCACACGTGGCACATGCGCTGACTCCCAGTCCTCTATATTTTTCTTCATCAGCCAATCCCAGATACTTGGCGGTAGCTCCGGTTGCAATGATCAGAGTATGGCAGGACACTTCAGAACCATCATCAAAAGTTACCGTATAGGGCATCTGTTCCAGATTGACCTTTATAGCAATGGATGACCGGAACTCCGCTCCAAACCGCTTGGCCTGGTGGGCAAGGTCTTCCATCATTTCATTGGCATCAATGCCATCCGGATAGCCGGGAAAGTTCTCGATTTCAGTTGTGGTTGTCAACTGGCCTCCCGGTTGAAGGCCTTCATAAAGAACTGGAGCCAATCCCGCACGACCGGCATAAATGGCCGCGGTATATCCGGCAGGGCCGGAACCTAAAATCAAACAACGAATAGTTTCCATATATTTCTATTATTTATAACATGATTATCTAAGGTCTATAATTTCTATATCCGGATGTTGTTTCTTGTCAAAGCGGAATATGTCATCTTTCCATTTTTTACCCATTTTAATGCTGTTTACCCGTATGCGCAGCCAGTTGCCTTTTCCCATTTTCGTGCGGACAGAGAGCGGAAGAAATGTCTTTTTGTCTATGGTCAGACGCATTTCCTGAATTTTGTTTTTCTTGTCTTGGGCCACCAGACGCACTTCGTAACAGCTCTTTCCCTGATAGGTTGCTTCGGCCAATTGACGAGCATATCCTTTCTTGTACAGATCTATAAATGCGTAAGGGTTCTGCTGCTGGATTTCTTCTTGTGTCGGCGAGGAAACATTTACCTCGTTACTTCCGGAAAGTTGGGTCCATTGAGTTTTCCCATCGAACCATGTAGACATTTCTTCGGATTGAATTCTGAATTTATTCCCCTGTACCATGATCTTGCCTTGAATGCTCCCCGAGGCTTGTGTCCCATTGAATGATGTCGCTTCAAAAGAAGCCTCTATTCCATTGCTGTTTTTCAGTTTCGTGGCAGTTCTTTCCATAACAGATAGAACATCTTGTGCAAAAAGTCCGACACAGGTTGTCCAAAAGGCAAACCAACATAAGATTAATCGATGGAGGTGTATCATAATACTCTGCTATTTATTATTATAAATACGTTTATTTCAAACTGCTGATTCTCATATCTAACTCTACCTCATCCGCACAAAGGACTTCTCTGGGTTTGGCTCCTCGTGTGGGACCTACGATTCCGGCTTTTTCAAGTTGGTCCATCAAGCGTCCGGCGCGGTTATAACCGATGGCGAATTTGCGTTGAATCAATGACGTGGACCCCTGTTGATGAATAACAATGAGTCGGGCCGCTTCCTCAAACATGGGATCCAGATTTCCTGTATCAAGTTCCTTCCCTTTAGGCTGTCCTTCTCCCTCGGCCAGAACTTCCGGCAGCTCAAAAGCACTGGGATATCCTTGTTGAGCAGCAATGAAATTATTTATTTGCTCCACTTCGGGCGTATCGACAAATGCACATTGTACACGTACAGGATCGCTCTCTGCCAAGAAAAGCATGTCTCCCTTACCTACCAGCTGATTCGCTCCTGTCCGGTCTAATATTGTCCGGCTGTCTATCTGGGAGGTAACTTTAAACGCCATACGCGCAGGGAAATTAGCTTTGATCGTACCGGTGATGATATTTGTGGTAGGACGTTGTGTGGCAATGACCATGTGCATTCCTACGGCTCGGGCCAACTGGGCGATTCGAGCGATGGGCAGTTCCACTTCTTTGCCCGCTGTCATTATCAAGTCTCCGAACTCGTCAATGATGACAACAATATATGGCATAAATTCATGACCGCTTTCGGGATTTAGCCGACGCTCCTTGAATTTGGCATTGTACTCTTTGATATTACGTACTTTCGCTTTTTTCAATAAGTCATACCGATGATCCATCAGGACGCAAAGGCTTTTCAATGTCTGAACCACTTTTGTCACATCAGTAATGATAGAATCCTCACCGTCTGGAATTTTTGCCAGGAAATGATTCTCAAGAGGAGAGTAGACGCTGAATTCTACCTTTTTGGGGTCAATCATCACCAGTTTTAATTCGGCGGGATGCTTTTTGTAGAGCAAGGAAGTTATGATGGCATTGAGACCGACAGATTTTCCCTGTCCGGTAGCTCCCGCTACCAACAAATGAGGCATTTTTGCCAGATCCACCATGTACACTTCATTGGTAATGGTCTTTCCCAAAGCGATCGGTAATTCGTAGGTACTCTCCTGAAATTTTTTTGAATTCAGGATGCTTTCCATGGAGACGATTCTGGGATTCTTGTTGGGAACTTCTATCCCGATGGTGTCTTTTCCTGGAATACGGGCAATAATACGTATACCCAATGCACTCAGGCTAAGAGCGATGTCATCTTCCAAACTACGTATTTTGTTGATGCGGACACCCGGAGCCGGAGTAATCTCGTATAGAGTAATGGTGGGGCCGATGGTTGCCTTAATACTGGAAATCTCTACTCCGAAATTCTTCAGCACTGTAATTATACGGTCTTTATTCGCATTCTGTTCCGCCATGTCGATGGCAGGCGAATTATCCGGATATTTTTTCAGAAGATCTAAAGTCGGGAATTTATAATACTCCAGATCGCGGCGGGGATCGTAGGGCTCCAATCCGGAAATTTCCTCAACAGTTTTGCTGTTTGCTTTTTCCTCCACCGCAATATTCTCAATATCCAGACGGGTATCGCATTTCAATTCCGGAGATATGGTGGTCTTGGACTCTGCTTCTTCTAAAATCAGCGATGGTTCTACTCCATCTTCTGTATGATTGCTCAACGAAATGCTGACAGGGAAATCCTCTTCATATTCAGTTTCTTGTTCCTTCGCTTCCTCTTCAGTCGCACTGTCGGAAGAGTAACCTTCCTTCTTCTGTACCAGAGGATTATTGGTGATATTGTTTTTGCGGGAAATCTTGTCTTTTATATAATCCTTGGGATTCAATAATTTACGGATAATCTGTATGGTCTCTCTACTTAAATAAATTAAGTAGCATATTGCGGTTGCAATAACAATGGCAAAGGTTCCGAAGGTCCCGATATAACATACCAGATATTTCCGGATATGCTCTCCATGCAGCCCTCCCAGATAGAACGAAACATCCAGCCATGTCTCCGGAATCAGTGTGTCTTGGGCTAAACTCAAGGCCAATGAACCCCAGACCATCAGAATAGAGCAATTTACGAACCATTTCCACAGTCGCACTTTGTAGGCCCGCATCAACTTCATTCCGGTAAAAATCAGGAACACAGGAATAAAGAAAGAACAGATGCCAAAACAGTCGTTCATGAAATAATAGGCTGTATAGGCTCCCAACAGACCTCCGTAATTTGCCGCATTCAGCAAATTTCCTGCCACTACTCCCGATTGGTCGTATTTTCCGGTCACAAAATTGGAACTGAAAGCCAGTAGCATGAATAGGGCCGTAATGAGCAGCAGCATTCCTGCCAGAAAACGTAAGGTCTCCCCCTGATATAAATCCTTTATTCCTTTGGGAAGGATTGTCTTTTTCAAACTGACATTTTTTGTTTTTTTATTTTGTTTTGCCTTCATCAATGTATTCTCATATTATGTTATTCGGAATAAAAATGTATGAGCCGTTCTATTGCTCTTTGGCAGACCGGACAGAAATCAGTTGCTTCATTTGTCCTCATCCTGCAATTCTGACAAGCTCTCCATACTCCTTTAGACTGATATCCGCCTCCTTCATAAACACCGATAGAAGGGGCTTGCCCTTTGTGTGTCGGTATATCGGCATTGACGGGAAGCATATCTTTCCATTTCTTTTCAAAATCCTTCAATGTCGTTATGTTTTGTTCCCAAGGTTCTATTTCGGGATAATAGTATTCAACGTATTGATCATCATAAAAATATTCATCCGCCAGCCCGGCAAAGCTATGTCCGAACTCATGTACGACAACCGGACGGACTGTCCCGTGTCGTGCTGCTGTCAGGGTGTAGGAATTATAGATGCCTCCACCTCCATAATTATCTGTATTGGCCAAGATGATGATATGCTCATACGGGATTCCGGCGAGAGCATCGTGCAATTGCCTTATCCGTAGTGTTGTCAGATAGCGATCTGAATAAAAGGTGTCGAAATGGGATCCCAGGGCCGTATTTTTCCATTCCCGTCGGTGGGGAATGCTTGTTCCGCTTTCTTCAGACACAAGTCCCACTGCAACGAAATTAAAACGGTCCCGATTCCTGCGAAACGGTTCGTGCGATAATATCGCTTCAACAGCGATTTCCGCATCATTGTAGAATTGGGGAATTTCTTTTTTCGTATATCCTTCGGCAACAATGGCTATATTGATGGAATGTCCTTCTTTTCTTCCGCTTTTTCTTAAATAAACGTATTCCGATTTATTTTTGACAGGCCTGATCAGGATGTCTGAAGGATTTACTTCATGTTTCATTGAAGCTATCGTTTTTCCTTTGAAATCATAAAGCTCAATCTGAACTTTGGCAAGAGCATTCGGCATAGGCAACAAAAAAACGTTCTCAAATGCACGGCGTACGCGTGTAGCCTCTTCTGTCCCCAGCCATTCCTGAAACAGTGTGGAAAACGATGTTGCATATAGGATGCTGTCTGTTTGTGCATCCTTCATAATGAGTTGGCCGTTTCCACGTAGCGGTACGCTGTCCAGATTTTTCCTACGCCCATACCATCCCTCCGAAACACTTAGTTCGTCCAATGAAATTTCCTGTTTCTCCGCATTTCCCGAGAAAATATAGTCTATGCGTAATGTTTTATTGCCTTTGTATTCTAACTGTGCGATTATTTCTCCTGTAAATAGAAGAAAGCACAATACAGACATCGTTATTCTCATTATACTGAAACTCTTAAAAATAAACTACAAACAACACTGTTACAGCATCTTACTCTTTCTTCTATTTTAGAAGAGCATCGATCTTATGCAAAAGTACAAAATAAAAACGACATATTTATAGGCATTCTGTAGACATTCAAAAAATATTATGGACACCGGCAAGCCTGATGCCTTTTCATGTGTTTTTGCTTTCAAAAAATCGGCATTCATTTTGCTCTTCAAGTGGCAAGTGCTAATTTTGCAATCTGATAACAAAATTAGCGCCTGATGCGCATATTTATACCATGACTTATCCCGATAATTTTGAACGTAAAATAGGATTTAGCGATATCCGGACATTGTTGCGGGGACGTTGCATTTCGTCATTAGGCACAGACTGGGTGGACAACAAGCTTAAATTCATGACCGATTACAATGAAGTGTCGGAAGCTTTGGAGCAGGCGCGTGAATTTTCCCGTTTCATGATTGAAGAGGAAGATGTTTATGAGGAGAATTTCTTCGATGTGCGTCGCGCTCTGCTGCATATTCGTCCGGAGAGAACTTTTATGGAGGAAACGGACTTGTTTGATTTGAAACGTTCGCTTCAGACTATTTACAGTATAGTCTGTTTCCTGCAAAAACAGCCGGAGGAAAATGCGGACGAGGTGTCCGGTGACAAGGATTCAAAATATCCGGCTTTGTGGCGTATGACGGCTGAGGTCAAGACCTTTCCTGACATAGTCAAACGCATAGATGCCGTACTGAACCGTTATGGTAAAGTAAAGGATACCGCCTCCCCCGAACTTTTATCTGTGCGTCACCAGTTGGAAGTGACGATGCGTGGAATTTCCCACAGCCTGCGCTCCATCATAGCAGAAGCACAGTCTGAGGGTTACATTGACCGTGATGTCAGCCCTACTTTGCGTGACGGACGTTTGGTCATACCCGTGGCTCCGGCTTTGAAACGTAGAATTAAAGGAATCATTCATGACGAGAGTGCAACGGGCAAGACCGTCTTTATTGAACCTTCCGCGGTAGTGGAAGCCAACAATAAAATTCGTGAGCTCAAAGCAGCCGAGCGCCGCGAAATCATACGTATATTGCAGGAACTGACAGGTATGATCCGGCCGCATATAAGTGAGATGCTGGAATCCTTGCAATTTTTGGCTCATGTTGATTATTTACGTGCACTGTCCGTTTTCGGACAAAGTTTTGACTGCATAGTCCCTACAGTGGTGGCCCGTCCGTACATAGACTGGGTACAGGCCGTCCATCCTTTATTAAGGCAATCGCTTGAACGCCACGGAGAAAAAGTGGTCGCACTGGATGTCACATTGCAAGGGGAAGAACGGATCCTGTTGATTTCGGGTCCTAATGCCGGAGGTAAATCAGTTTGTCTCAAAACAGTAGGATTGCTGCAATATATGTTGCAATGCGGAATGCCGGTCCCGATGCGAGAAAACTCCAAAGCAGGTATTTTCAGGCATCTTTTTATTGACATTGGTGATGAGCAGAGTTTGGAGAATGACCTGAGCACCTATTCCAGTCATTTGCTCAATATGAAGGAAATGATGAAACGAAGCGATGAACATAGTCTGTTGCTCATTGACGAGTTCGGCGGAGGTACGGAACCACAGATCGGAGGAGCTATGGCCGAAGCCATTTTAGACCGTTTTGTACAAAATGGAACCTTCGGGATTATCACAACCCATTACCAGAATCTGAAACACTATGCCGAGTCATGTCCCTCGGTTGTAAACGGAGCCATGTTGTATGACCGTGCGCGGATGCAACCTTTGTTTATACTGCAAATTGGCAATCCCGGTAGTTCTTTTGCAGTGGAGATAGCACGAAAGATCGGTATTCCCGAAGAAGTTATTGCCTATGCCAGCGAATTAGTCGGAAAGGACTATATCTTATCGGATAAGTATTTGCAGGACATCGTGCGCGATAAAATGTACTGGGAGAACAAACGAAAAAATATTCATCGTCGTGAAAAACAGTTGGAAGAGACCGTTGCCCACTATGAGGAGGAAATGAGGACATTCCAACAACAGCGTAAAAGTGTATTGGCGCAAGCAAAGGAAGAGGCCCAACAAATGATTCAGGCCTCGAATGCTAAAATTGAGAATACAATTCGAACCATACGCGAGGCGCAAGCCGAAAAGGAACGGACGCAGGAGGCCAGACGTGAGCTCTCCGCTTTTAGGGAACAACTTGAAGAACAGCAGGAAAAAGAAGATTTCTTAGCCCGTAAAATAGAAAAAATCAAAAGAAGGCAGGAAAGGAAGAAAAACCGCAAGCCTTCCACCGGGAGCGGTAGTGCTGAAAAAGAACAGAAAGTACCCGATAAACCTGTTAGCGCCATCACTTTGCAACCTGGCAGTTATGTTCGCCTGAAAGGACAAGCTGGAACAGGACGTATTGACAGCATTCAGGGCAAAAATGCACGGGTGTTATTCGGTTCATTCTTTACTTCCGTGAAGTTGGAACGTCTGGAACCGGCAGAAGCACCCCAGGAGAATAAAGTCTCTAAAGTTTCCAGTTTCGTCAGCAAAGAGACGCGTGACGCAATGTATGAAAAAAAACTTCATTTCCGACCTGAAATAGACATACGGGGTATGAGGGCCAACGAGGCGTTGAATGCCATTTCCTATTTTATAGACGATGCCATTCAGCTGGAATATCCAATGGTACGGATTCTGCATGGAACCGGTACCGGAGCCCTGCGCGAATTGGTGCGGAACTATCTGGAAACGGTTTCCGGCGTGCGGAACTATCATGACGAGCATGTACAGTTTGGGGGAGCCGGTATCACCGTCGCCGAATTTGATTGACGGTCAGTTCATTTCTCTGATAAGCGTTTTGAACCTGACGCCTTGTCTAATTGTAATAATTATATTTGTCAGATCATCGAGAGAAGCTTTCAAAAGCATCTCTCGATGATGATTGTTCTTCTATGAAAAAGCGTGAGGAGGATCAATTCTCCCCCCTCAGTCCTGTCTTTCATCCACGAACATCAGATCGCTCATGATGTCGTCCGAGACGAATATGCCTTTTCGGGATAGCCGGAGCCGGTCGTTTTCAAGAATCAGGCGACCGCTTTGAAGGTGGCGTTGCGAGAGCTCGAGCAGTTCCGTTGTTCTTTTTTCGCCGAAGGTGCAGCTCATCTTTTTCAGGCTGAGACCGTCGCGAGTACGCAAGGATGTGAATATGAGTTCATTGCACCTTTCTTCCTCGTTTAGTGTCTCTGTAAAGTGGGGCGGAGAGCCGGCATTGTCGAGATAGCTTTTCAGGTCGGGGGTGTTTTGCCTACGGCTTCTGCCCGAGAATGAGTGTGCTCCGGGGCCGCAGCCAATGTAGGGAATGCCTTGCCAGTAGGAGGAGTTGTGGCGCGAGGATTTTCCGGGAAGGGAAAAATTGGAAATTTCGTAGTGCTCGAATCCGGCTTCGGAGGTGAGGCGCAGCAAAATTTCGTACATGCCCAGACTTAGCTGTTCGTCGGTTTCGCGGATTTGTCCATTCTGTAGCATCTGCCACAGGACGGTGTCTTTTTCGTAGGTGAGAGAGTAGGCGGAGAGGTGGCTTACCGGAAGTTGCAGCGCTTTCTTTATGTCTTCGGTCCACGTATCGGTGTCTTGTCCCGGTAGTCCGTATATCAGGTCTATGCTAATGTTTTCCAGTCCTGACTGATACAGCCTATTCACTGCCGTTTCGGCCTGAAGGGCCGTGTGCCGGCGGCGCAGAAAGCGGAGTATGCGGTCGTCAAAGGATTGCACTCCCAGGCTGACACGGTTCACCTCCAGTTCCAGCAGTGTGTCAACCAGTGGGAAACCGATGTCGTCCGGATTGGCCTCAAAGGTGACTTCGGCATCGGGGGCCACGGGATAGCTGGAGCGGATGGTGCGGAATATCTTTTCAATCTGTGTACCGGTCAGTTGTGAGGGGGTTCCGCCTCCTATATAGATGGAGGAGAGTGATTCGGAGCATTCTGTGTTGCGGGCCCGCAACTCCGCGCACAAGGCTTCGGTGAACAGGTCTTTCGTTTGGCCTCCGCAAGTGGTGGAGTAGAAATCGCAGTATATGCACCGGCATTTGCAAAACGGTATGTGAATGTATAGTCCGCCCATTGAGAATGTTTATGTGTTTAACGGGTTTGTAGGTGCCGGAGGGTTCTGGCTCGGCAAAGGTACGACAAATAAGTGAGATTTACCATTTTTCTATCTTGCATGGCCGAGGGAGACGGCGGTAAGGGGTGTGCTGTCGTTTTCGCATACTCAGGTATCTAAGGCCGGGTGGCTTGCGTTCCTTTCTGAGAATAATGCTCTGCCGGCGTTTCACGTTTAGCGTCGATAGGAAAAACAGGTGTTTGGGATAAAAGGTGAAAGAGTGTTAATGTGTATTTGGATTTCGCTCTCGGATGTATTATATTTGCACCAGCAAAGTAGAAGAACCCTGAAAAGCCGCCTGAAAGCGGCTTTTTTTCGATGCTTAACGTGAAAAAAACATCCTATCTTTTTTAAAAAAGGTCGGAACTTTTTCAAAAAAGATAGGATGTTGTAGAAAAAAGGTCTGTTTCCGTAAAATTTGTATAGAATTCAAAAGTTAAAGGTTGGAGATGTGTATTAAATTATGTCAATAATTTTTTTCAAAAAAATTGGACACATATGCTGATGGAGAGTAATTTTCGGGACAGCTTCCCTGTCCTTTCCGGTTCATGGATCAGGAAAAGAAATTTCTGATTCTGTAAAAATCGCAGTACATTATATCCTGCGGTTATGGGAGTGGAAACTACAACGGAGAGATCGTTGCTGACTATTTTCTGAGGACCGGTCGGGATATAAATTTCGCCGGACAGAGAAAAATGTTTATCTTTGCTGTGATATGCTTGTAATAGGGGCAGAAGATTTGAATTTATAAACAGTATAATGTATGAAAGACAATAAGGAACTTCAGCCAAAAGTTGTTTTTGACTGTTTTGCCGAGGTGAACCGTGTGCCTCGTCCGTCTAAGAAAGAAGAAGCCATGATCGCTTTCCTCGAAGATTTCGGCCGTAGTCTGAATCTGGAAACACGCACGGATCCGACCGGAAACGTGATTATCAGGAAACCGGCAACTCCCGGCTATGAAAAGCGTCGTACCGTGATTTTGCAAAGCCACATGGACATGGTTTGCGAAAAGAATGCCGATGTGGATTTTGACTTTATGACCGACCCGATCCGCACAGTGGTTGATGGCGAATGGATGAAGGCCGACGGTACAACTCTGGGAGCGGACGATGGGATCGGTGTGGCCATGCAGATGGCTATTCTGCGTAGCAATGACATGGAGCATGGGCCGATAGAGTGCGTCTTCACCCGCGATGAGGAAACCGGGTTGACGGGTGCAATGGGCATGCAAACAGGATTTATGTCGGGAGATTTTCTCATTAATCTTGACTCGGAGGATGAGGGGCAGATTTATGTGAGCTGTGCCGGCGGCGCGCGTACCACAGGTTTCTTCCCGTTTCATCCCGAATCCGCTCCTTCCGGATATTATTTTTTCAAAGTTACGGTGAAAGGACTTACCGGCGGACATTCGGGAGACGATATAGAGAAAAAACGCGGCAATGCCAACAAGTGGCTCATACGTTTTCTCAGTGACGAGATGGAGAAGTACGACCTGCGTCTTGCGGACATACAGAGCGGAGGATTGCATAATGCCATTCCGCGCGAGGGATGGGCAATCTGTGCGGTTCCGATGGAATGTAAGGAAGCGGTACGTGTGGATTTGAACCATTATATTGCCGATCTGGAGGAAGAATATTCCGTGACGGAAAAGAATTGGGAGATTCAGTTGGAAAGTGTTCCCGCTATGAGCGAAGTGATGAATCCTTCCGACATGCGGAAGATGCTTCTTGCTCTGCGGGTGATTCATAACGGAGTGTTTGCCATGAGCCAGGATCTGGAAGGACTGGTGGAGACTTCCTCTAATCTGGCCTCTGTGCGGAAGCAGAATGACAGCATCGTGGTGACGACCAGCCAGCGCAGCAGTCTGGGAAGTGCACGCGAGAACATGAGTGCCACCGTGCGGGCGGCTCTGGTTCTTGGCGGAGCTACGGCGGAGACCAACGAAGGATATCCCGGCTGGAGAATGAATCCGGACAGCAGGATCCTGAAGGTGGCGGCAGAGAGCTACAAACGGCTGTTCGGGCGTGAGCCGGAAATCAAGGCGATTCATGCCGGACTGGAGTGCGGTCTCTTTAGTGAAAAATATCCGCATTTGGATATGATCAGTATGGGACCGACGTTGCGCGGAGTACATTCTCCGGACGAGCGCCTGCTCATTCCTACCGTGCGGATGGTTTGGGATCATCTGCTTGATATTCTTCGCAATGTTCCGGAATAACTTGGCTTTCCGAAGGGAGTTGTGCAGTTATATATGAATAAGAACAGACAACAGGACAAGCCATCTCAAATCGGATGGCTTGTCCTGAAACTATAAATTATCAGAATAAGACAGATGAAGAAGGCAATCTTTCGGGGAAAGGTCCGCTCGGTCTGGTCACTGCTGGCGTTCATGCTGCTGTCGGCCTGTATGGCGGATGATGAATATACTTTGTCACCGGGCGACAGGTTGGCGTTTTCTGTTGATACGGTGGCTTTCGACACAGTCATCAGCGGCTCTCCTACGGGAACTTATACATTTCAGGTGTACAACCGTCACAAAAAGGCGATCCGGATTCCCGTGGTCAGTTTGGGAAGCGGTGCCGCTTCTCCGTTCAGGGTAAATGTGGACGGAACCTTTCTGGAAGGTGGCAGTGCTGGAGATTTTGAAATAGGAGCCGAAGACAGCATCCGCGTTTTCCTTTTTGTAAATGTTGCTCCACAGGATAAGGATGAACCGGTGGAGATAAAGGACAAACTGATATTTGTCACAGAAGGCGGTGCCGTTCAGGAAGTGGTACTTAAGGCGGCAGGACAGGATGTAATTACGATGGAAGGTTTGCGGTTGGAAAAGGACAGTGTCTTTTCATCGCCTCGGCCGTACCGCATTATGGATAGCCTTGTCGTCGGGGAAGGGGCTGTTCTGACTCTGTCTGAAGGAACCAGATTATATTTTCATGCAGGTGCCAGTCTTATTGTGCGGGGAACCGTGCGTGCTCTGGGTAGTCTGGACAAACCGGTGGTTTTGCGCGGAGACCGACTTGACAACATGTTCAGCGGACAGCCATACGACCGGATCCCCGGTCAATGGGGAGGAGTGATTCTGAAGGAGAGCAGCTATGGCAATGAACTGGATTTTTGTGATATTCATAGCGGCAGTTTCGGCATCAGGTGCGACTCCTCAGGAGTTGAGCAACGGAAGCTGTTGCTTGAAAACAGTGTGATACACAATGTTACAGGCGACGGGCTTTATGCGCGCATGTCCCGGATCTTTGTCGGAAATAGCCAGATCACGAATGCCGGCGGAAATTGTGTGACCCTGTATGGTGGGGACAATAGTTTCATCCAATGCACGATAGCTAATTTCTATGCGTTTGCCGGGGGAAGAGGAGTGGCACTGGAATTCAGTAACATCGATGGGGCAGTCAGACTGCCTCTCTATAAGGCGGAGTTTGCGAATTGTCTGATTACGGGTTATTCTTCGGATGAGTTGATGGGAAACCAGTCGGAGCGATATCCTGATGACGCATATAACTACAGTTTTATGAATTGTCTACTTAACACTCCGGAATTTGAGAGCGAATATCTGCAAGATTGTCTATGGGATAATGACAAGGCACAAGTCTGGAGAGAAGGTAACTTTACTCCGCCTTTTGATTTGTCCCGGCTGATTTTCACGTTTTCATTGGATCCCCGTTCGCAGGCAGTCGACAAGGGCAATGCGGATGTGGCGCGTACTTTCTATCCTCGAGATATTCAAGGTCGTGACCGTTTGTCGGACGATGCTCCGGACATCGGATGTTACGAAGCTCAGATTTCAAACGATTAAAAAACATGGCAGTCAAGAAAAAAACAGACAAATATGCCGCCGGCAGGCGGCAGACTCCGGAAACAGATGATTACGGTCATTTGCAGCCACAGGTGCCGGAGTTGGAAAAAGCGGTTCTCGGAGCATTGATGATCGAGAAGGACGCTTACTCGCAAGTCAGCGAGATTCTTCGGCCTGAAAGTTTTTATGAACCTCGTCATCAGATGATCTATGAGGCTGTACGGCAACTAAATATCGAACAGAAGCCGGTAGATATTCTGACGGTGGCGGAACAGCTGAAGGTGACGGGAAAACTGGAAGAAGTGGGCGGTCCTTTCTACATCACCCAATTGAGCGGAATGGTTGCCTCTTCGGCCCATATTGAATATCATGCCCGTATCATTGCGCAGAAGTTTCTTGCCCGTGAACTCATCACATATACCAGTGGCATACAGACGAAGGCTTTTGATGCGACACAGGATGTGGACGAACTGATGCAGGAGGCTGAAGGAAAACTTTTCGAGATTTCCCAGCAGAACTTGAAGAAGGATTATACCCAGATAGATCCGGTAATCAAGGATGCCTACGATATGTTGCAGAAAGCGGCAGCCAGAAGCGATGGTTTGAGTGGCATTGCGAGTGGTTTTCATCAGTTGGACAAGATGACGAGTGGTTGGCAGAACTCGGACCTGGTGATACTGGCGGCACGTCCTGCAATGGGAAAGACAGCCTTTGCCCTCAGTATGGCTAAAAACATTGCAGTCGACCAGCAGATTCCGGTAGCGGTATTCTCTCTTGAAATGTCGAATGTGCAGCTTGTCAACCGTTTGATAATCAATACTTGTGAGATCACAGGCGAGAAGATCAGAAGCGGCCAACTGGCTCCGCATGAGTGGGGACAGCTGGATTTTCGGATCAAGGAGCTGTACGGGGCACCTCTGTTTGTGGATGATACCCCATCGCTTTCGGTTTTTGAATTAAGGACAAAAGCCCGTCGGTTGGTGCGTGAGCATGGTGTCCGGCTGATTATGATTGACTATTTGCAGTTGATGAATGCGTCAGGAATGAGTTTCGGCAGCCGACAGGAAGAGGTTTCTACCGTGAGCCGTTCGCTGAAAGGGTTGGCAAAGGAATTGAATATCCCGATTTTGGCACTGAGCCAGTTGAATCGTGGAGTAGAGAACCGGGAAGGAAATGAAGGGAAGCGCCCACAGTTAAGTGACCTCCGTGAATCGGGTGCGATAGAACAGGATGCGGATATGGTGATTTTTATCCATCGCCCCGAATATTATCATATTTATACCGATCCCAATAACGGAAGGGATTTGCGGGGAATGGCAGAAATCATAATTGCGAAGCACCGTAACGGTGCGGTGGGCGATGTGCTCCTTACGTTCAAGGGACAGTATGCCAGATTCCAGAATCCGGACGACGACAGTTTTATTCCGGTGCCGGGCGAAGAGACACAGAGTTTTTCAAATTCAGCCCCGATGGAAGTGGATGGTATGGCCCTGTCGGGAGGCGGTGTTCCTCCTCCTCCCGAGGACGCTGTGCCCTTTCCGCCCTCTTCGGGCGATGTGCCTTTTTAAAAGAACAAAGGGCAGCAGGTATCGTTTACCTTGCTGCCCTTTGTCTGAAAATGCGAGGGCAGGGGATGAGCACTTGTGTCCGGGGCTTATCTCCTGCCTGATTGTTGTGTCAGAATTCTTGCCAGCTCTTGATTTCCAAATCATCCAGATTGACTGAACAGAAAGCATAAATGAATGCGGAAGCCAGTCGGGCATTGGTGATCAGAGGAATGTTAAGGTCAATGGCAGCACGGCGGATTTTATAGCCGTTGGTCAGTTCGCCGGCCGAGAGGTTCTTGGGGACGTTGACAACCATGTCAATTTCACGGTTGTGCAGCATGTCAAGGGCTTGCGGCTGTCCCTCCTCGCTGGGCCAGTAGACCAGAGTGTTTTCAATGCCGTTTTCCGTTAGGTATCTACTGGTTCCCCCTGTTGCGTAAAGTTTGTAACCATGTTCCTGCAACATGCGGGAAGCAACCAGCATCTCGGCTTTCTGTTTTCCGTTGCCGGTAGAAAGGAGTATATTCTTCTCTGGAATACGGTGTCCGACGGACAGCATGCTCTTCAACAATGCGGTGCGCGAATCCTCTCCCAGACATCCTACTTCTCCCGTAGAGGCCATGTCGACACCCAATACAGGGTCGGCCTTTTGCAGACGGTTGAAGGAGAACTGGCTGGCTTTGATGCCGACATAATCAAGGTCGAACAGACTCTTTGCCGGTTTTTCAACCGGAAGTCCCAGCATGACTCTGGTAGCTAACTCTATCAGGTTTATTTTTAGAACTTTGCTCACAAAGGGGAAACTGCGGGAAGCTCTCAGATTACATTCGATGACTTTGATGTCGTTCTCGCGGGCCAGATATTGTATGTTGAAAGGACCGCTGATCTGCAATTCCTTTGCAATTTGTTTGGATATTTTCTTGATACGACGAACGGTTTCCACATAGAGCTTCTGGGGAGGGAATTGTATGGTGGCGTCACCGGAATGTACCCCGGCAAACTCGATGTGCTCAGAGATGGCGTAGGCGATGATTTCACCGTTACGTGCCACGGCATCCATCTCTACTTCTTTGGCGTGTTCGAGGAAGCGGCTTACGACAACCGGATGTTTCTTAGATACATTGGCTGCCAGTTTCAGGAAGCGTTCAAGTTCTTCCCGGTTGGAGCATACATTCATGGCTGCTCCGGAAAGCACATACGACGGACGCACCAGTACCGGAAATCCCACTTTATCTATGAAATCGTTGATGTCTTCCATAGAAGTAAGAGCGCTCCATTCAGGCTGGTCTACCCCAATACGATTAAGCATGGCCGAGAATTTCTCCCTGTCTTCTGCATTGTCTATGTGTTGGGCGGAAGTACCCAGTAAAGGAACGTGCTGTTCATCCAGACGCATGGCCAGATTGTTGGGAATCTGACCGCCCGTGGAAACAATTACCCCATAGGGGCATTCCAGGTCCAGAATATCCAGAACACGTTCGAAGGTAAGTTCATCGAAATAAAGCCGGTCGCACATGTCATAATCCGTTGAAACGGTTTCCGGATTATAATTGATCATGATGGAGCGATAACCTTCCTTACGGATGGTGTTGAGTGCCTGTACGCCGCACCAGTCAAATTCAACGGAACTGCCAATTCTGTAAGCTCCCGAACCAAGTACGACTACGGAACGTTTGTCGTTTTCAAAAAGAATGTCATGAGCCGTTCCACTGTATGTGAGGTACAGGTAGTTCGTTTGGGCCGGATACTCAGCGGCCAGCGTGTCAATTTGTTTTACGTAAGGGATGATGCCGAGTTGTTTGCGTCTGGACCGTACCGCCATGCTGGCTTTTTCTATGTCCATATCCTTTTCCATTCCGAGGGCGCGGGCTATCTGAAAATCAGTGAAGCCTTGAACCTTGGCCTTTTTCAACAAGTCACGATCCAGTACATTGATGTTGTTGCAGTCGTGCAGTTCCTTGTCGGTATCATGTATGTTCTTGAGTTTTTGGAGGAACCATTTGTCTATTTTTGTAAGCTCATGGATCTTGTCAATGCTGTACCCTTGTTCCATAGCTTTTTCTATGACAAAGATACGTTTGTCTGTGGGCTCCTGCAAGGCCTCGTCAACGTTGTCGATCTTCAGTTCTTTGTTGTCTACAAAACCATGCATGCTCTGCCCGATCATGCGCAGACCTTTTTGTATGGCTTCTTCAAAAGTACGTCCTATCGCCATGACTTCACCAACAGATTTCATGCTGGAACCCAGTTCGCGGTCTACTCCTCTGAATTTGCCTAAATCCCACCGTGGGATTTTGCAGACAACATAATCGAGTGCCGGCTCAAAAAATGCGGTCGTGGTTTTCGTCACGGAGTTTTTCAGGTCGAAAAGACCATATCCCAATCCGAGTTTTGCCGCGACAAAGGCCAACGGATAGCCCGTGGCTTTAGAGGCCAAAGCGGACGAACGGCTCAGGCGGGCGTTTACTTCAATGACGCGATAGTCTTCGGAATTGGGGTCGAAGGCATATTGTACATTGCATTCGCCTACAATTCCGACATGCCGTACAATGCGTATGCTCAGGTCGCGCAGTTTGTGATACTCGGCATTGGTCAGGGTCTGTGAAGGAGCAATGACGATGCTTTCTCCGGTGTGAATGCCCAGAGGGTCGAAATTCTCCATATTACAAACCGTTATGCAGTTGTCATAACGGTCGCGCACCACTTCGTATTCAACTTCCTTCCATCCTTTCAGGCTTTTCTCTACCAAGACTTGCGGAGAGAAGGAAAAAGCTTTTTCTGCCAGTTTGTTCAGTTCCTCCTCGTTGTTGCAGAAGCCGGAGCCCAATCCGCCCAAAGCGTATGCCGCACGGATAATGATGGGATAGCCCAGTTCGGCTGCAGCCCGACGGGCTTGCTCTATGTTTTCGCAGGCTTCGCTTTTTATGGTCTTGACATTGATTTCATTCAGTTTTTCAACAAACAGCTCACGGTCTTCAGTATCCATGATGGCCTGTACGGGAGTTCCCAGCACTTGCAGGTCATATTTTTCCAGGATTCCGTTTTTGAAAAGTTCTACTCCGCAATTAAGGGCTGTTTGCCCTCCGAATGCCAGCATGATTCCTTGCGGGCGTTCTTTTTGTATCACCTTTTCAACGAAGAACGGGGTGACCGGAAGAAAATAAATCTGGTCTGCCACTCCTTCGCTGGTCTGAACAGTCGCAATGTTGGGATTGATGAGGATTGTTTCTATTCCTTCTTCTCTCAGAGCTTTCAATGCCTGGCTGCCGGAATAGTCGAATTCTCCGGCTTCACCGATCTTCAAGGCTCCCGAACCGAGGAGCAATACTTTTTTAATTTTGTTCTCTTTCATTTTCGGGTTATACTTAAAGAAGTTTTACAAAATCGTCAAACAAAAATTCCGTGTCGACAGGGCCACTGCATGCTTCGGGATGGAACTGTGCCGAAAACCATGGTTTGGATTTGTGTCGTATGCCTTCGTTCGAACCATCGTTCATGTTTATGAAGTAAGGCTCCCAGTCTGCCGATAAAGTGTCGGCTTTCACGGCATATCCGTGATTCTGACTGGTGACGAAACATTTGTTGGTGCCGACCATGCGTACCGGTTGGTTGTGTGAGCGATGGCCATATTTTAATTTATAGATGGTAGCTCCTGCCGCTTTGGATAGCAACTGGTTGCCCATACAGATACCCATGCAGGGACGGGTTTCGTCCGGCTGAAGGAATTTCCTGATATTTTCCACCGTGGCAGAACAAGTATCGGGATCGCCGGGACCGTTGGCCAGAAACAGACCGTCAAATTCCATTTGGTTGAAATCATGGTCCCAAGGTACTCTTATCACTTCAACGCCGCGGCGGAGCAGGCATCGTATGATGTTGTTCTTCACCCCGCAGTCAACAAGTACCACTTTCTTCCCAACGCCTTCATTATAACGAATGATGTTTTCGCACGATACTTTTGCAACGTAATTGATACCGGCATATTCGGCCTCGGGGATATTGTCGGGCTGATCGTCAAAAAGGATTTTCCCCATCATGACTCCGTGTTCACGCAGAATTTTTGTAAGTTCCCGCGTGTCGATTCCCGTAATTCCGGGTACATGCTCCCGTTTCAGCCAGTCGGAAAGGCTTTCAACGGCATTCCAATGGCTGTAGCTCTCAGAATAGTCGCTGACAATAATGGCGGATGCATATATTTTGTCGCTTTCCATGAATGTGGCCAGACCGTCTTCTCCTGTCGTAAAGGGAGGAACTCCATAGTTGCCGACAAGCGGAAATGTCAAAGTCATAAGCTGTCCGGCATACGAAGGGTCAGTCAGACTTTCCGGATAGCCTGTCATGGCCGTATTAAATACAACTTCACCGGCCACAGGCTTTTCGTAGCCGAATGATTTTCCGTGGAATTTAGTTCCATCGTCCAGAACCAGGGTTACATTCTTCATATCTTTGTATATATATCTTCTATGTAGTTAATGTATGCTTGGTTGATGCGTCTTACTCCGCCGGGGGTAGGGTAGTTTCCGGAGAAATACCAGTCTCCCGGACTGGTAGGGCAGGAAGTGTGCAGACCTTCCAGCGTCTGGAAGACGATGCGAATTTCTGTTTTCACATCCTGAGGACGCAAAAGTTCAACGATTTTTTCAGAGATTTCTTCTTGTGTGAAGCAGTCGTACAACTCCTTCACATAATTTGTCATGTCTTCTTTTGGCTGGGATTCCTGGGCTTTACATTTTCTGTAAATCTCCATGATCAATGTCTCGTTTCCCTTGTCAATGGCCAGTGCTATGGCAGCTTTGAAGGCGATGAATTCTTCCATGCGCGCCATATCTATGCCGTAGTAATCGGGATAACGTACCTGAGGTGAACTGCTGACAATGATGATGCGTTTGGGATGCAGACGGTCCAGAATGCGGATGATGCTTTCGCGCAGTGTGGTGCCCCTGACAATGCTGTCATCTATGACTACCAGATTGTCTGTCTTGGGAACAAGACTTCCGTATGTCACATCATACACATGTGCCGCCAGATCTTTTCTGCTGTTGCCTTCGGCTATGAAAGTCCGCATTTTTATGTCTTTCCACGCAATCTTTTCAGAATGAACCCGTCGCGAAAGTATTTGTTTCAATTTCTCGGGAGAGGCTTGTTCTCCCAATTCTGAGATCTCCTTTACTTTCTGCTCGTTCAGGTAATCTTCCAATCCTTGAAGCATACCGTAGTATGCGGCTTCGGCCGTATTGGGAATATAGGAGAAAACCGTGTTGTCCAGCTCATAATTTATTGCCTTAAGGATGGGTTTCACCAATTTGCGTCCCAGTTCCTTCCTTTCCTTATAAATGTCCTTGTCTGATCCGCGGCTGAAATATACTCTTTCAAAAGAGCAGGAAGCGTATTTTTTCGGAGCCTGTATCTGTTCTGTTCTGAAAGAGCCCGTACGCGACATCAATAAGGCTTCTCCCGGTTTCAGTTCGTGAACGGTGTCGGCTTCAACATTCAGTGTGGTCTGGATGACGGGTCTCTCTGAGGCTACCGCCAGAATCTCGTCATCCTTATACCAGAAAGCCGGCCGGATACCCCACGGATCTCTGAGAGAGAATAATTCTCCTGATCCGGTGACACCGCAGATGACATATCCCCCGTCCCAAACTGTCGAGGATTGTCGCAATACGTTGGCCAGATTTATTTGCTGTTCAATATATTCTGTAATTTGAGTGTCTGTAAGGCCTTGGTTCAGTGCCTCTTGGAAACAGCGTTCGCTTTCCCTGTCCAGACGATGCCCCAACTGTTCCAATAATATATATGTGTCGGAAATCATTCGGGGATGTTGCCCTTTTACAGACAATTTCTTGAAGATGTCTTCCACATTCGTCATGTTGAAGTTTCCGCAAAGGCAAAGATTCTTTGCGCGCCAGTTGTTGCGTCTGAGAAACGGATGAACATAAGAAAGGCCACTCTTTCCCGTTGTGGAATAACGGAGGTGGCCCATATAGATTTCTCCGGCATACGGCAGATGACAACCGGCATAGTTTGCATCTGACAACTCCTCTTTGCTATATTCCTTGAATTTATGATGAACGGAACTGAATATTTCCTGAATGGCACCGGAACCAAGGGCTCTCTCGCGGAACATGAATTCTTCGCCTGGAGCAGCCGATAGTTTGATGCTGGCAAGCCCTGCTCCTTCCTGACCTCGATTATGCTGCTTCTCCATAAGCAAATAGAGTTTGTTTAAACCATACATCCATGTACCATACTTCTGTTGGTAATAGCTCAAAGATTTAAGCAGCCTCACTATTGCAACGCCGCATTCGTGTTTCAAAGGTTCCATGTGCAACTGATTAATTTTTGCAAAGATAAGCATTTTATCTTGTTCATGGGGAAAGCAGTCAAATATATTTTAAGGAAAAATTTGATGGCATAGCTCAGAATTATGCCGACAATGTGTCGGGACATTTCAATAAATTTTTTTCACACTTTGAAAAAATCCTTGTATGAATTATTCATTTATCGGCAGTTCTTAGTTTCATCTTTCCAATTCTCGGATTTTGTTTTTAATTTTGCAGTTACAATGAAAACATTCGATCTACATTCTTCTTACCAGCCAACAGGTGACCAACCGGAAGCCATACGCCAGCTCACCGAAGGTGTGCTGAACGGATTACCGGCACAGACTCTTTTGGGAGTGACTGGTTCTGGCAAGACTTTCACCATAGCCAATGTCATTAAAAACGTGAACAAGCCGACTTTGGTCTTAAGTCATAACAAGACACTGGCCGCACAACTTTATTCGGAATTCAAAGGATTCTTTCCCAACAATGCAGTTGAGTATTACGTTTCGTACTATGACTATTATCAGCCTGAAGCCTACATCGCATCCTCTGACACATATATAGAGAAAGATCTGGCCATCAATGAGGAAATTGACAAACTGAGACTTGCCGCTACCTCTTCTTTATTGTCGGGGCGCAATGATGTCATAGTCGTGTCCTCGGTTTCGTGTATCTACGGCATGGGTAATCCTGCGGCTTTTTATGAGAATGTAATCGAACTGAAGACCGGACGCACATATTCTCTTAATGTTCTGCTACGCAATTTGGTAGACTGTCTTTATACACGCAATGATGTAGCTCCGAAAGCTGGAGATTTCCGTGTGAAGGGAGACACTGTAGACGTATATCTGGCATACGCTGACGAGGTTTTGCGCATCACTTTCTGGGGTGATGAGATTGACGGGATAGAAGAGGTGGACGCATTGAACGGAACACGCATCGCCACATTCGACGAGTACAAAATATATCCTGCCAATCTTTTTCTTACTTCCAAGGAGACACAGGAACTGGCCATCCGGAAGATTCAGGATGACCTGACGGAACAGGTCGCACTGTTTGAAGAACAAGGAAAGAAACTGGAAGCCAAACGTCTTTATGAGCGTGTCAGTTACGACATAGAAATGATTCGCGAACTGGGACACTGTAGCGGTATAGAAAACTATTCCCGCTATTTTGACGGAAGGGAGGCCGGAACCCGTCCTTATTGCCTGCTGGACTTTTTTCCTGAAGATTTCCTTATCGTTATTGATGAGAGTCACGTTAGCGTCCCGCAGATCAGTGCCATGTACGGTGGCGACCGCTCCCGAAAAGAATCTCTTGTCAATTACGGTTTCCGGCTGCCCGCTGCTTTGGACAATCGTCCGCTCACATTCGGGGAATTTCATGAAATGGCCCGGCAAGTCATCTATATCAGTGCTACTCCGGCCGAATACGAACTGGCGGAAAGTGAAGGAGTAGTGGTGGAGCAGGTTATCCGTCCCACCGGTCTGTTGGATCCTCCTATTGAGGTACGTCCATCGGATTTTCCCATAGATGACCTTATGGAGGAAATCCGGCAATGTGTAGAAAAGGATGAACGCGTACTCGTTACCACTCTGACCAAACGGATGGCGGAGGAATTGTCCGATTATTTGTTGCGCAACGGAGTGAATACCGCATATATACATAGTGATGTTGACACACTGGAACGTGTCCGCATTATGGAAGATCTGCGCAAAGGAATTTATCAGGTTCTGGTCGGTGTGAATTTGCTTCGTGAGGGGTTGGATCTGCCGGAAGTGGCATTGGTTGCTATTCTTGACGCAGACAAAGAGGGATTTCTCCGCTCCCATCGTTCACTCACACAGACGGCGGGACGTGCCGCACGCAATGTGAACGGACGCGTGATTATGTATGCCAACAAAATAACTCCGTCCATGCAGCAGACCATAGATGAAACCGAGCGCCGGCGCATTAAACAAATACGATACAACGAAGAACATCATATTATTCCCAAACAGGTGAGCAAGTCCAATGCTCCGAACGAACTGGCACAACTGAAAAAGGAAACCGGACCCGACAGGAAATTTTACCAAATGGATGACAAACCGTTGTCTTCACGAGCTGCCGAAGAGGAAATAAGATATGGAGGAGCGGTAAGTAAAGAAAAACAAATAGAGATTCTAAGGAAAAAAATGAAAGAGGCCGCCGCAGCTTTGGATTTTGTTCTGGCAGCACAATTACGCGACGAGCTTTTACTACTCGAAAAACAGTCATGACATGAACCCAACAGCACATGTTCCCAATGTCCGTCATTCCCAAAGTGGTTTTCAGCGTGTCACCGATTTTTTAAGAAACTGGACCCTTCCGGTTGCTATGCTTACAGGCGGGTTGAGCTATTGGACATACAGCCATATACCGGTTTTCGCTTCTACCCGTCCGTTCGTCACTAAGGCCGTTGCCGTTGTTCAGCCCCTGCTGATCTTTATGATGCTTTTTCTCACTTTCTGTAAAGTGGATTTTCGGGAACTGCGTTTGCGGAAATGGCATCTGTGGTTGTTGCTCTTTCAGGGTGGTGCGTTTGTGTTTCTGTCCATCCTGCTTGGTTTCTTTCCCGATTTTTCTGCCGGTGTAATCGTGGAAGGTGCTATTCTTTGTCTGATCTGTCCTACTGCGACTGCTGCGGCTGTGGTAACGGCCAAGTTAAACGGTGATTCGGCCGGCTTGACTGCTTACACCCTGCTTATCAACCTGATGGTAGCTTTATTAGTGCCCATTTTCGTTCCACTGATTCATCCCCATGCGGAACTTTCTTTTCTCGGTTCCTTTTTTCTGATCATAAGTAAAGTCTTCCCACTTCTCATCTGTCCGCTGTTTGCTGCTGTTATCGTTCGGAAATATTGTCCGAAAACACACGTATTACTGACGCAACACAAAAATCTGGCATTCTACTTATGGGCTGTGGCTTTGGCACTGGCCATTGCGGTTACTGTGCGGAGCATTGTCCATAGTCATACACCTTTTCTGTATCTGACAGGGATCGCTGCCATTTCACTAATCTGTTGTATCATACAGTTCTATGTCGGTCACTCCATCGGCAGACACTATGGTTGTCCGATAGGGGCCGGACAAGCTCTTGGTCAGAAAAATACGGTGCTTGCCATCTGGATGGGCTATACCTTTTTCACCCCAGTCAGTTCCATTGCCGGTGGCTTTTACAGTATCTGGCACAATGTATATAATTCCTGGCAGCTCTATCTAAAGAGGAAAGAGAAATGTCGGGCAGTGTCTGATTCCCATGCGGTTTCATCCTGATTTTCTTGTCTCTAAAAAATACCAGATACATCATTTAGCAAATGTTTCTCTTCAGATTGCAGGAAAATGAGTAATTTTGCATTATTATGAGCCGGATATTAGCAATTGATTATGGAAAAAAACGTACCGGACTGGCGGTCACAGACCCTATCGGTATCATAGCAAATGGCCTTACAACAGTCGCCACGCACGAATTGCTGGCATTCATCAAGAATTATATACAACACGAACAAGTCGGGCGCATCGTTATCGGGCTTCCTTTCCAGACGAATGGAAAGCCTTCGGAGAATCAGCAGCGTGTCGTGCAATTCTCCAAGCAACTGGCCAAAGCATTTCCTGATATTCCCGTGACGTTCTACGATGAACGTTATACTTCCGTATTGGCCCATCAGGCCATGATTGATGGTGGATTGGGGCAAAAGCGACGCCGTGACAAGGCCCTGGTTGATGAAATCAGTGCAACAATCATCCTGCAATCCTACATGGAGAGCAGATATGCAAAATCCGAATAGACCGAAAAATTTTTATCTATATATTTATAAACAGTATAACAACATGATACTTCCTATCTATACTTATGGACAGCCCGTCCTCCGGCAAACAGCAGCAGATATTACACCCGACTACCCGAATCTGAAAGAACTCATTGCAGACATGTTTGAAACCATGTACAAAAGCGATGGAGTGGGGCTGGCCGCTCCTCAAATAGGAAAGCCCATCCGTCTGGTTGTCATTACGCTGGATGTACTGAAAGACGATTATCCTGAATATGCCGGCTTTAACCGTACATACATCAATCCGTATATTGTAGAAGTAGACAGTTCTGACACTGCCCTCATGGAAGAAGGATGCCTCAGTTTGCCAGGTATTCACGAATCTGTACGCCGGCCCACGCGCATACATGTCACTTACATGGACGAGAATTTTCAGGAGCATGACGAATGGGTGGAAGGTTACCTGGCCCGCGTCATGCAACACGAGTTCGACCATCTGGAAGGTCGCATGTTTGTGGATCACCTGTCTCCATTGCGTCGTCAGATGATCAAGGGGAAAATCTCGGCTTTGCTGAAAGGCAAGTTCCATTGCAGCTATAAGGTGAAATCTTCCAAATAAAAACGTAGCTACTGAAAAGTAAGGATCGTAAGATGGAACAGCAGTCCGCTCTGACGCGCCGTTACGGACGTTTCCGTTTCCTTCGTTTTGGAAAGAGACAGAAGTTCTTTCTTATATGGGTGATTCTGTGGCAGTGTGCCACCCTTCGTGCTCAGATTAATACTGATGCTGTCACGTGGATGGGACGCAATGCACTGGGAGTTGATGACTATCTGACGGCCATACATTATTTCAATCAGGTAATTGAAGTAAAACCATATCTGTCCCGGCCCTATTATTATAGGGCGTATGCAAAATTTACTCTGGAAGACTACAGCGGAGCAGAACAGGATTGTACCCGTGCTATTGAGCTGAATCCGTTTCTCATCGAACCCTATCAGCTTCGCGGATTGTGTCGCATACATAACAGGGACTTCAAAGGAGCTATTCACGACTATGACCGTGTCCTTCAGGAGGAGCCGTCAGACCAGGGAGCACTCTATAACCGGGCACTTTGCCGCATCGAGTTGAAAGACTACGAGCAAGCGGATGCAGAAATGAGTGATATGCTTTCCAAATGGAAAAATTTTTTCCGCGCTTATATGGTAAAAGCACAAATTGCTCTGGAAAGAAAGGATACACTCAACGGTATCCGATGGATGGATTCTCTGCTGGTGCACAACGCAAAGGAAACTGCGGCATGGTCCTTCAAAGGACGATATGCTCTTCAAAAAGAGGATTTTATAGCTGCCGATTCATTTCTAACTAAGGCCATACAGCTATCTCCGGACAACCACGAGAACTATGTGGCGCGCGCACTGGCTCGCAATGGGCGGAACCGATTCGGCGATGCCATTGCCGATTATGACAAAGCCATAGAACTGGTGCCTCAGCATTTCGTGGCACACTACAACCGCGGATTGCTGCGGGCTCTTGTGGGTGATGCCAACCGGGCAATTGACGATTTTGATTTTGTTCTGAAAATTGAGCCGGATAACGTTCCGGCAATCTTTAATAGAGCACAACTAAAAGAGCAGACCGGAGACTTTCGCGGGGCTATTGCCGACTACTCTTTTCTTCTGAAGGCATATCCGGACTTCACGTATGGTTACATGGCACGTGCCAATTGCCGACGCAAGATAGGAGATACGAAAGGTGCCCTAAACGATGAAAGCAAGGTGGCCCGCTCACAGCTTGACCTCATTTTTGGCCGAAAACGCCGCACACCTATCAAAAAAGTAAGGCAGTTGAGCGACCACTCTCTGGAAAATTACCAGCAATTGGTTGAAGACAACCCGGAAACACCGCACCGGTTGATTGACCAATTATTCGGAAAAGTTCAGAATCGTCCGACGGAAAAGGAACTGCTTCCGCCTTTTACGCTTTCGTTTGTCCCGGAACAAACGAAAAACAGACAATCCATATACTTCATGTCTGAGATTGAGGAGCTGAACAGTCTTCATTTCACAAAATACCGGATGGAAATGACGACAGAACCGGACCACAATGCGTTTGCACAGTCTCAAACTTCATTGCAGGAACTGTCCCGATACGATAACGAGAGACAAAACGCAAAGTTGTATTTGCTGAGATCAGCTCTCAACAGAGCTGTCTACGATTATTCCGCTGCCATTCAGGATGTGCGCGAAGCCATAAGGCTTGATTCTCTTTCCCTATCTGCATGGTTGCAATATGCGGTGCTTGCTGCCGACATCCAACGCTCAGGTAATAGTAATGCGGAAACGGCTGTGAATATACCGGAACTATATAGCCATGCACTGCGACTGTCTTCGCAAAATGCCTGCATCTACTATAACAGGGGATGTTACTTTGCCCAGATGAAAAATGAAAAAGCGGCGGAAGCGGATTTTTCCAAAGCAATAGAACTGGACAACCGGATGGCTGAGGCCTATTATAACAGGGCTGTTCTGCATCTCTTGTCCGGAGAAAGCGAAAAAGCCATTCCTGATCTTAGTAAAGCCGGCGAGTTGGGGTTATATAAGGCCTACAATTTAATCAAGCAAAACAGGCAAGGTAAAAAATAGATTCGTACATGAATATTTTTCACAGGGACATTCAGTAAACGTCCCTAAAAACAAAGATGTCATGTGAAGACTCTGTCCCCTAATCATTTCATATGCCATTTTTTATTGTAATTTTCCATTACTGTCTGCTAAACCATAAAAATATGATTCCAACCTGATGAAAGTCAGAAGTTTTGCTTTTTTGTATTTGACAAGCCCCCTCTTTAGCATTCAAGGCTTTCGGGTGGAGATTCAGCGGCTTCGGTAAACATGATCTGAAGGTCTGCATCGGGTTGATGGAGGAACTTTTTCAGATTCAGGTATTTCCGGCTGGTCTCAACCATATTTTCGCGGTCCGGCGATTTTATCAGCTGGCCAAGAAGTTATAATATGAATTTTTTACAAGGCGTGTAAAAGTTTTTACATGCCTTGTAAAAGTTTTTACACGCCTTGTAAAAAGCGGCGGAATATTTCTATTCAAATGTCCAACTTGCCTATTTTTCACAAGGCATGTAAAAATGCAGTAAAGAAAGAAGTACCTGCAAACGGATTATGCGCATTGCAGGTACTTCTTTTGATTTTTTGTGTGAGAACCGATTCTTATTTCTTATTGAGAACCAAGTCTACATTTACAGCACAGGCAACAGAACAACCTACCATCGGGTTGTTTCCGATGCCGAGGAAGCCCATCATCTCAACGTGAGCAGGAACGCTGGAGGAACCGGCAAACTGAGCATCGCTGTGCATACGGCCTAATGTGTCAGTCATTCCGTAAGAAGCAGGACCGGCAGCCATGTTGTCCGGATGCAGGGTACGACCGGTACCACCACCGGAAGCTACGCTGAAATAAGGCTTGCCGGCGAGGACACGTTCTTTTTTATATGTACCGGCTACCGGATGCTGGAAGCGGGTGGGGTTGGTGGAGTTTCCGGTGATGGAAACATCAACTTCCTCTTTCCACATGATGGCCACACCTTCGCGTACGTCATCGGCTCCATAGCAGTTTACAGCGGCACGGGGGCCTTCGCTGTACGGAATACGAGCCACTTCCTGAAGTTCTCCGGTAAAGTAATCAAACTTTGTCTGTACGTAGGTGAAACCGTTGATGCGGCTGATAATCATGGCGGCATCTTTGCCAAGACCGTTAAGGATGCAGCGCAAAGGTTTGTCTGCAGGTCTTGACTTGTTTGCCATCTGTGCAATCTTGATCGCACCCTCAGCAGCAGCGAAACTTTCATGACCGGCCAGGAAAGCAAAGCATTTGGTTTCGGAAGAAAGAAGGCGGGCTGCGAGTTTGCCGTGCCCGATACCTACTTTACGATCATCGGCTACAGATCCGGGAATGCAGAATGCCTGCAAGCCTTCTCCAATATATTCGGCTGCTTCCACTGCATTTTTAGCCTGTTCTTTCAATGCGATGGCCGTACCTACAACGTATGCCCATTTTGCATTTTCAAAACAAATCATCTGTGTTTCCTCGCAAGTTTGATAAGGATCTAAACCTGCGGATTCACAAATCTGGTTAGCTTCTTCGATAGAAGAAATTCCGTGTGCGTTAAGGCAAGCGAGAATCTGCTTGATACGACGGTCCTGGGATTCAAATTTTACTTCTCTAATCATAATAGCAGTCCTCCTTAATTAATCTTTACGTGGGTCAATTGATTTTACTGCGCCATCTTCCTCTTTCGTGCGGCCGTAGGTTCCGGTTACGCTCTTGAGGGCTTCGTCGGCAGGTACACCTTTTTTGATGGCATCCATGAATTTGCCCATGTGTACGAATTCATAACCGCAAACCTGATCATCCTTGTCGAGGAACATTTTGGTGATATAGCCTTCGGTGAGCTGGAGGTAGCGTGTACCTTTCAACTTTGTTCCATACAATGTTCCGGTTTGGCTGATAAGTCCTTTTCCAAGATCTTCAAGACCTGCACCGATAACGAGACCTCCTTCGGAAAAGGCTGACTGTGTACGGCCGTATACAATCTGGAGGAAGAGTTCGCGCATGGCTGTATTGATGGCATCGCAGACAAGATCTGTGTTCAAGGCTTCCAGTATGGTCTTTCCCGGAAGTATTTCACTGGCCATTGCTGCGGAGTGTGTCATACCGGAGCAGCCGATGGTCTCAACCAGACATTCTTCGATAACGCCTTCCTTGACGTTGAGCGTAAGCTTGCAGGCTCCCTGTTGCGGGGCACACCAGCCGACTCCGTGGGTCAATCCGGAAATATCCTTGATTTCTTTAGCTTGCACCCATTTTCCTTCTTCGGGAATGGGAGCAGGTCCGTGGTTGGGGCCTTTAGCCACGCAACACATGTTCTGAACTTCGTGTGAATACTGCATAAGTGTAAAATATTAAAACTACGTTATGTTGCTTTTACTTAATGACGCAAAGATACGTTATTCAAAATAAATATATATAGGTATTTTGAGTTTTTTTACGAGAAAACACTTCGGAAGAGAAAATAGGGGCAAAAAATATTTGAAGAAAAAAAGAAAAACACTATTTTTGCAAACTCATAAAAGTAATACTTAATAAGACTAACAATATCAACCCTATTAAGAAATGAATATTTCATTAGAAAAGGTAAGTAATGTAAGCGCAGTCCTGACCGTCAATATGGAAAAGGCAGACTACGAAGAAAATCTTAAAAAAGCTCTTAAAACACTCAGTCAGAAAGCACAAATGCCAGGTTTCCGCCCGGGAAAAGTTCCCATGGGACTTATAAAGAAGATGTACGGAGGGCAGGCAAAAGCAGAAGAAGTGAATAAACTGCTGAACGATAAATTGTTTGAATATATCAATGAGAATAAGATCAATATGCTGGGCGAGCCTCTGAGCAACGAAAAACAGCAGCCTCAGGATATTGAATCGCAAGATGATTTTGAATTCATTTTTGATATTGCGCTTGCTCCCGAGTTCAGTGTGGAAGCTACTGCTGAAGATCAGGTCGACTATTACGACATAGAGGTTTCCGAAGAGCAAATTGACGAGCAGGTAAAAGCCATCGCGAACCGTGCCGGACAGCCCCAACCTGTAGAAAGCTATGAAGATCGTGACATTCTGCGCGGTATCTTGGCAGAACTGGATGAGAACGGACAACCGGTAGAGAACGGCATTCAGGTAGATAATGCTTCTTTGATGCCTGCTTATTTCAAGAATGATGAACAGAAAAAGATTTTTGAAAATGCCAAGAAGAATGAGGTTCTCGTCTTCAATGTAAGTTCTGCATACGAAAACAACGAGACGGAAATAGCTTCTCTTCTTAAAATAAAGAAAGAGGAGGCAGCTCAGCATACTGGTGATTTTTCTTTCCAGGTAGAGGAAATCAGTCGGTTTGTTCCGGCAGAAATGAATCAGGAACTGTTTGATCAGGTATTTGGTGAAGGAACAGTGAAATCCGTAGATGAGTTCCGTGCAAAAGTGAAAGATAATATTGGTATCCAGCACACTGCGGACAGCGATTACAAATTTCTGTTGGATGTACGTGCTCATTTTGACCAGAAAGTGGGGGATCTCCAGTTCCCGGATGATTTGCTGAAACGTATCATGAAGGCAAACAACAAAGACAAGGACGAGAAATTTGTAGAAGACAATTATGCCAAGAGCATTGAGGAACTTAAATGGCATCTCATTAAGGAGCAACTGGTAAAAGCCAATAATATCAAGGTTGATGATAGTGATCTGAAAGCACAGGCAATCCAGGCCACCCGCTATCAGTTTGCGCAATACGGCTTGAATAATATTCCTGACGAGTATCTGGAGCAGTATGCTTCGGAAATGCTCAAAAAGAAAGAGCAGGTAAATGCTTTGCTCGAGCGTTGTATTGACATGAAATTGACAGAAGCCCTGAAAGGCATCGTTACTTTGAACCACAAGAACATTTCGGTGGAAGATTTCAGAAAAATGTTTAACTAATTCTTCGTTATCCGAGGAATCCCTTTAATAAACACATGAAAATTAGGGCCTTCAAGAACTTTTGTTCTGTAAGGTCCTAATTATTCTCTTTATAAAAAGAATATCCATGAATGATTTCAAAAAATATGCGACCCAACATCTTGGCCTAAACTCTCTGGTCGTGGATGATGTCATAAAAAGCCAGAATCAATATCTGAATCCTTATATTTTGGAAGAGAGACAGTTGAATGTGACACAGATGGATGTGTTCTCAAGGCTTATGATGGACCGTATCATTTTTTTGGGCACACCAATAGATGATTATACTGCCAATACTCTTCAGGCACAGTTGCTGTACCTGGATTCGACAGATCCGGGAAAAGACATTTCCATCTATTTAAATTCTCCCGGAGGATCAGTCTATGCGGGTTTGGGTATATATGATACCATGCAGTTCATTGGTAGTGATGTCGCTACGATCTGTACTGGAATGGCTGCTTCAATGGCTGCTGTTCTGTTGGTAGCCGGAAAAGAAGGTAAGCGTTCGGCACTTCCTCATAGTCGTGTCATGATCCATCAACCGATGGGAGGAGCACAGGGACAGGCTTCGGATATCGAAATTACAGCCCGGGAGATACAAAAATTGAAAAAGGAGTTATATACCATAATCGCTGATCATTCTCATACGGAGTTTGATAAAGTATGGGAGGATTCCGATCGTGACTATTGGATGACTGCTCAGGAGGCGAAAGAGTATGGCATGATTGATCAGATATTAACAAAGGGTTCCGATGAAAAATAAAAGGTCATGTTCTTTTTGTGGCCGTGATGAGTCGCAAGTGAACTTTCTTATTACGGGGCACGATGGTAATATCTGCGACTCCTGTGCTGAGCAGGCATATCTGATTGTAAAGGATACACTGAAGCAGGAGCCGGAAGAAGATAACATGCAAGTCAGTTTATCTGACATTCCCAAACCAAAAGATATCAAGGCATATCTGGACCAGTATGTTATTGGGCAGGAAGCGGCAAAACGTTATTTGGCTGTGTCTGTGTACAATCATTATAAACGATTGACTCAGCAGACAGACCGGAAAGACGAAAATGTCGAGATCGAGAAATCGAACATCATCATGGTAGGCTCGACCGGTACGGGAAAAACGTTACTGGCTCGTACTATTGCGCGTTTGTTGAATGTTCCTTTTACTATTGTAGACGCCACAGTCTTCACTGAAGCCGGTTATGTGGGAGAAGATGTCGAGAGTATTCTTTCCCGTTTGCTGCAAGTAGCTGATTTTGATGTAAAACGGGCAGAGCGTGGAATTGTATTTATTGATGAAATTGACAAAATAGCCCGAAAAAGTGATAATCCTTCCATAACGAGAGATGTCAGTGGAGAAGGTGTTCAGCAGGGTATGCTCAAACTCTTGGAGGGTTCCATTGTGAATGTTCCCCCAAAGGGAGGACGAAAGCATCCGGATCAGGATTATATACAGGTCAATACTCGCAATATCCTGTTTATTTGCGGCGGAGCCTTTGATGGCATTGAGCGGAAGATTGCCCAGCGTCTGAACACGCATGTCGTAGGATATAATTCCGTACGGAATGCACAATCTATTGATTCTAAAAATTTAATGCAATACATTGAGCCCTCGGATCTGAAATCTTTTGGTCTGATCCCTGAAATCATAGGCCGATTGCCGGTTCTGGCTTATTTGGAGCCATTGGATAAGGACGCTCTTAGAAACATCCTGACAGAGCCGAAGAATTCGATCATAAAACAATACGTCCGGTTGTTTGAGATGGATGGGGTAGAACTGACATTTACCCGTGATGCCTTGGATCTCATTGTAGAGAAAGCTGAAGAGTATAAGTTGGGAGCACGTGGGTTGCGCTCAATCGTGGAGAATATCATGATGGACGCCATGTTTGAGATACCGTCTGAGAATAAGGCGAAATTTGAGGTTACTCGCGAATATGCTCAAAAACAACTTGGAAAGTCAAACTTATAGTTTTTTTTCGCTTATTTTTTTAGAAATATTGCGTAGAATCAAAAGATGTTTATAACTTTGTTAGAAAATTTATAGTACATACAATCCAATGCTACCCGCCTGTAACTCATTAAAATTTTGGACGCATTAACCTGACATGTTATGAATACAAAACTGGCACTACACGAACAACTGAAAAGATATTTCGGATTTGAAAAATTCAAGCGAAATCAGGAAAGAATCATTCAAAGTGTGTTAGATGGTAAGAATGTGTTCGTACTGATGCCGACGGGTGGAGGCAAATCGTTGTGCTATCAGTTGCCGTCTTTGCTGATGGAAGGAACGGCAATAGTTATTTCCCCGCTGATTGCCTTGATGAAAAATCAGGTTGATGCGATACGTCACATGAGTGAAGAAGACGGAATTGCGCATTTCATCAATTCCTCTCTGAATAAGGCTGCGATAGACAAAGTAAAACATGACATTCTAAGTGGAAAAACAAAACTGTTGTATGTTGCACCGGAATCTCTCACCAAAGAAGAGAATGTGGAGTTCCTTCAAACGGTGAAGATTTCATTTTACGCTATTGATGAGGCTCATTGTATTTCGGAGTGGGGACATGATTTCAGACCGGAATATAGAAAAATCCGTCCGATCATTAGTCAGATCGGTAATGCCCCTGTCATCGCTTTAACTGCAACGGCAACGGACAAAGTCAGAACCGACATAAAAAAGAATCTGGGCATATTGGACGCACTTGAATTTAAAAGTTCGTTCAATCGTCCGAATCTTTATTATGAAGTTCGTCCCAAAACACAGAATATAGACAAAGACATTATCAAATTCATTAAACAACATTCCGGAAAGAGCGGTATCATATACTGTCTCAGCCGAAAGAAAGTAGAAGAACTTGCAGAAGTCTTAAGAACCAACCAAATAAAAGCGGAAGCCTATCATGCCGGAATGGATTCTTCAACCCGTTCAAAGACTCAGGATGACTTCCTGATGGAAAAGATTGACGTGATTGTGGCAACAATAGCATTCGGTATGGGTATAGACAAACCTGATGTACGTTTTGTCATACATTATGATATTCCCAAAAGTCTGGAAGGCTATTATCAGGAAACCGGAAGAGCCGGCCGTGATGGCGGCGAAGGCAAATGTATAGCTTTCTATTCTTATAAAGATCTGGTCAAGTTGGAGAAATTTATGGAAGGAAAGCCTGTGGCAGAGCAAGATATAGGTCGTCAGCTACTTAAAGAAACAGCTGCTTATGCCGAGTCGTCCCTATGTCGCAGGAAACTTCTTCTGCATTATTTTGGTGAAAATTATCCGGAAGAGAATTGTGGAAATTGCGATAATTGTTTAAATCCCAAAGTACAAGTGGAAGCAAAGAAACATTTATGCAAAGTAATTGAAGTGATCCTTGAAACAAAGGAAAACTTCCGAGATGACTATATCAAAGACATTTTACTCGGTAAAAAAACTGATGAAATCAGCGCACACCGGCATGATGAATTGGAAGAATTCGGATGTGGGGAAGACATAGATGAAAAGATTTGGAGTGCCGTCATACATCAGGCTCTTATTGCCGGTTATTTGAAAAAAGATGTAGAGAACTACGGTGTATTGAAAGTAACGAAGGAAGGCCGGGATTTTCTGACGGAACCGAAGTCTTTTAAAATAGTGGAGGACCATGATTTTGACAGCGAGGAGAACGCCGGACCAATACAGGGTGGGGCAGCATGCGCTGTCGATCCCGCACTATACCAAATGCTGAAGGATCTTCGGAAACGGATGTCTAAAGAACTGGATGTTCCTCCATACGTTGTTTTCCAAGACATATCACTTGAAGCAATGGCTACTATATATCCCCAGACAATGGAAGAAATGCAGAACATTCCGGGTGTTGGTGCGGGAAAGGCAAAACGATATGGTAGTGAATTCTGTAAATTGATAAAGAGGCATTGTGAGGAAAATGAGATAGAGAGACCTGAGGATCTGCGTATCCGTACAGTTGCCAATAAATCGAAAATCAAAGTCAGTATCATTCAAAGTATAGACCGTAAGGTCGCATTGGACGACATAGCTGTTGCCAAAGGCATAGAGTTTGACGAACTTCTGGACGAAATAGAAGCCATAGTTTATTCCGGAACCAAGATAAATATAGACTATTTCATAGAAGATGTGATGGACGAAGATCATATCAACGACATCTACCTTTACTTCAAGGAGTCTGATACGGATGATTTGAATATTGCAATTGATGAGTTAGGCAATGAATATACAGAAGAGGAAATCAGATTGGTAAGAATCATGTTTATCTCAGAAATGGCAAATTAAATCTGAAGTTGAACTTACTTCCGATATGAAATAGAAATCAAATATAACCAATGCTATGACAGATAATAATGTTACGGAAATAAAAGAGAAAAAGGGGCTTAATTTTATAGAGCAATTTGTGGATAACGACCTGAAAGCCGGGAAAAATGGAGGAAGATTGCAAACTCGATTCCCGCCTGAACCTAATGGATATTTGCATATCGGTCATGCCAAAGCCATTTGCATGGATTTTGGAATCGCCAATAAGTTTGGAGGATTCTGTAATCTTCGAATGGATGACACCAATCCAGAGAAAGAAGACCTGGAATATGTGAATGCCATCAAGGAAGATATTCAATGGTTGGGTTTCCATTGGAATAATATATATTATGCTTCCGACTATTTTCAGCAATTGTGGGATTTTGCCGTCCGTCTGATAAAAGAGGGAAAGGCATATGTTGATGAACAGAGCAGCGAAGAGATTGCCCGTCAGAAAGGAACACCTACTCAAGCTGGAACTACAAGTCCTTATCGTAACCGCCCAATAGAAGAGAATCTGCAACTGTTTGAGAAAATGAATAGCGGTGAGATTCCTGAGGGGGCGATGGTTTTACGTGCAAAAATTGATATGGCAAATCCTAATATGCATTTCCGTGATCCGGTGATCTACCGTATTATCAATAAAGAACATCACCGTACAGGAAGTAAGTGGAAAGCATATCCCATGTATGACTTTGCACATGGACAGAGTGACTACTTTGAAGGGGTTACTCATTCAATCTGTACTTTGGAGTTTGTTCCTCACCGTCCTTTGTATGATTATTTCATTGATTTGCTGAAAGAAGGCAAAGATCTGGAGGACAACAGGCCACGTCAGTTTGAGTTCAACAGACTGAATCTTACCTATACCGTCATGAGCAAACGCAAATTGTTGGCCCTTGTGCAGGAAAAATTGGTAGACGGTTGGGACGATCCTCGTATGCCTACCATTTGCGGATTGAGAAGACGCGGTTATTCGCCGGAGGCAGTTCGGAAATTCATAGATATGATCGGATATACAAAGTTCGATGCGTTGAATGATTATGCCATGCTTGAGGCCGCAGCCCGAGAGGACCTTAACGCAAGAGCTCTCAGAGTATCGGCCGTGTTGAATCCCGTCAAGTTGATAATTACCAATTATCCCGAAGGCCAGACCGAAGAAATGGAGGCTGTTAACAATCCGGAGAATGAGGCCGACGGTACACATACTATTACTTTTAGCCGTGAACTGTGGATGGAGCGTGACGATTTTATGGAAGAGGCTCCCAAGAAATTTTTCCGGATGGTTCCCGGAAAGGAAGTGCGGCTGAAAAATGCGTATATTGTTAAATGCACCGGTTGCAAGAAGGCTCTTGACGGAACAGTTGAAGAGATTTATTGTGAATACGACCCCACGAGTAAAAGCGGTATGGAGGGGGCTAACCGAAAGGTCAAAGGCACCCTGCATTGGGTCAGTGTGGCGCACAGCCTTAAGGCCGAAGTGAGATTATACGACCGTCTTTTTTCCGTAGAGAATCCTTCGGCTGACGAAAGGGATTTCCGAGAGTTGCTGAATCCTGAATCATTGAAAGTTCTGGACGAATGCTACATCGAAAAATATGTGATGGAAAATATGGAAAACAGATATTTGCAATTCCAACGCATCGGATATTTCACTTTTGACAAGATTTCCACTCCCTACCGTCTTGTATTCAACAAGACGGTAGGATTAAAAGACAGTTGGGCTCAAAAGAAATAAATAGAGGAGCTATTGTCAATATGCTAATGAATAAATTCGGTGAAGAATTTATTCATTAGCACATTATTTATTTTTGGAATATCAGGAAATCATAAAGTTCCTCCCACAACACCAAATAATCAGGTATCAATGCGAAATTCCCGAGAAATAAAGACTTTGGTTAGCGACTATGAACGAAATCTATCAAGTGGCCAGCCTTTTTACATGGATGCCTCGGATCTGATCGACATCATGGACTACTACATGAACCGCCACGCAGATTACGATGCCGAGACTTGTCTTCGCATAGCAAAGAGATTACATCCATCTCATCCGGAAGTAATCATAACACAAGCTTACCGGCTCAAAGAACAGGGACAATGGGAGGCTGCCAGACAGTTGGTGAGCACTATCTCTGACCAGACTTCTTCAGACGTGCTTCTTTTTAATTTTGAATATTATCTCAGTATCCTACATATTGATGAAGCTTTTCACCAACTTGCCGATGTTTGTGAGAAACCTTCACAACTCTCAGATTATGATCTGATTTATGATGCCGCAGAGATTTTGACGGATTATGGACATTCCGAGTACGCTGTTGTGTGGCTCCTGCATCTTCCCGAAGACTATCCTGATCGTGATGCGGCTGATAGGCTTTTGGTTGAGAATTATCTCCATCTCAAAGAAAATGGAAAAGCACAGGAACTGCTGACAAAAATACTCGACACAAATCCATACGATGAATGTGCGTGGGTCCAACAGGCGGAGGTTCATTATGAGAATAAAGATTATAACGAAGCCATTGACAGTTGTGACTATGCCTTAGCCATTCATCCCGGCAGTCATGAGGCTGTACGGCTGAAGACATTGTCGGCGGCAGCGTCTGCACTCTGGACCACTGCCATTGAAATGGGGAAGCAGTATATGAAGAGTTATCCGACGGATTATACAGTGCCCCTTACGTTGGCGGAATTGTTGTCACAACATGGCAGACATGAGGAAGCCATACCGTTTTATGAAAAAGCCTATCGTCATATCCCGCATGAAGGCAGTGTTTTTAGTCGCTTGCTGTCAAGTCTGGCCCATTCTTATGCCGCAGTTTCTCAACCTCAGCGCGTCCTTCCGACCCTCACCTGTGCATCTGTTGCGGGAGCTACATTTGCAGAAATTCATTTAAGTGCGGCAGCTATTCTTTTTGACGAACGGTATGACAGGATGGGCGTAGATACTCTTCATAAAATTCCTCTCGGTACTTCTTTGGAGGAAGAACTTGTTTCCATAACCTCTCTGCTGTGCAAATATCAATGTTATGATGGAGCTAAAGAATTGTGGCATGAGTTGATTGATATGGCAGAGAAAAAAGAATTCAGGAATATTTCCCCATATTTAGCAGTTGCATCCTGCCGGTTGAACTATTCTTCAACGCAAATTTTAAGTTTATTGCAGCAAGCGTTTCAGGCAGATCCTGTATTGACACGGGAAATGTTGCATCATATTTTTCCCCGTCTTTCCGCAGAGGAGGTCTTCTCACTTTTTGGTCAGAAGAATGAATCATAATAATAAGATAAGGAGAGCTGGAACAAAAAATCGCTTCAACTCTCCTTTCTTCGTTCATTCATTTTTTATGAATAGGCTCGGTTCAGAATAACCAGTGCGGCTATCGTTCCGGGAATCCATCCCAGTAAAGTCAAAGCCAAAACGATAAGAATGGAACCTACTCCTTGGTCGTATACAGCAAGGGGCGGAAACAAGATGCATAAAATAACTCTCATACATGACATAGTCTTTTCTCCTATTGTTTACTGTGAATAAATTGATGAATTAACACAAGTGCAAAGGTAAGAATTTCTGCTATACGCCAGGCCTAACGTAACATAACATATCCTAAGTTAGCCTGTTATGTATTTAATAATCATGCATTCTTTTTATTTTTCCTAATTTGAATCCAGTCATGTCTCTGTTTGCCACCATGTTTATGGTTGGATGGGAGAGCTTTACTGGGTAGACAGAAGGTGCATTTCTCTCCCCGAGAATGCACCTTTTATTATGTTACGTGGAAAAATTCAGACGGTTCAATCAGAAGTTTCTGCCTGCTTCTTTTGTCCTCTTGTCTTTCTTCTGTGGCGATTGTTTGACTTCTTGGGAGAAGAAGTCTCGGAGCGAGGACGTGAAGTCGGAGCATCCTTCTCAGATTTCTCAGATGTTACCTGCGGTTTGTTTTTTCTTGGATGCTTGTTTTTCCGGTTTCCCTGTCCTGTTTTGGCAGATTTTTCGGAAAAGCCGCTTTTTGTTCTGGCGGGAGTCTCCATCCCTTCTGGCAGATCGGCACGGGGAATTTTCTCGTTCAGGAGTTTTTCTATTGCTGAGAGGGCCATTCGGTCCCTTTCGCCGACAAGAGTAACGGCACGTCCTTCTCGTCCCGCACGTGCGGTGCGGCCTATGCGGTGAACATAGTCCTCGGCATCTCTCGGAGCATCGTAATTGATTACAAGGGTGATGTCGTCAATATCAATCCCGCGTGCCACGATGTCAGTGGCTACAAGTACGTCAATGCGTTGTGCCTTGAATGCAAGCATGACATCATCACGTTGCTTCTGTTCCAGATCCGAATGCATGGCCGCAACATTATAGCCGTCCTTCATGAGCCTGATATGCAGGTCCTTTACTTTTTGTTTGGAGGATGCAAAGACAATGACACGTTCCGGTTTTCTTTCCGTGAATATATGTCTGATGATTCCGGTTTTGTCTCCTTCTTTACAGATATATACGCTCTGACTGATTTTTTCGGCCGGTTTGGAGACTGCTATACGAACTTCTGCCGGGTCGTGCATGATGTTGCGTGCCAATTCTGCAATTTTCTCGGGCATTGTGGCCGAGAACAAAATGGTTTGTCGTTTTTCCGGCAGATGTTCCACAATTTTCAGAATGTCCTCGCAGAATCCCATGTCCAGCATGCGGTCTGCCTCGTCAAGTATCAGATGTGTGGTGCGGCTCAGGTCCAATGTTCCCAGGTTAAGGTGAGTGATGAGCCTGCCCGGAGTAGCGATTACGATGTCTGCTCCGCTTGTCAGGCTTTTCCTTTCCTGTTCGTAGCGTATGCCGTCGTTTCCGCCATATACGGCTACTCCATTTATATCCATATAATAGCTGAAGCCCTGAAGCGCCTGATCAATTTGGCGTGCCAGTTCGCGTGTCGGAGCCATAATCAGACAGTTGACGGCATCGGATGGATGCGGGTCCCGTCGCAGCAGAGTCAGGAGCGGGAGCAGATAGGCCGCGGTCTTTCCTGTTCCGGTCTGCGCTATTCCTATCAAGTCTCGGTTGGCAAGAATATATGGTATGCATTGTTCTTGGATGGGGGTACATTTTTCAAAGCGCATGTCGTAGAGCGCGTCGAGTAAGTCTTCGTTGAGTTCTAAGTCTTCAAAATTCATTGGTTACCTTTATTGGGGTGTCTTTTTGAACAGTATAAATGCTATAAGAGCAAAAAGCAGATTGGGAATCCATACGGAAATCATCGGGGGCCATCCGGCATTGATGGCAAAAGTGGCAGAGATTGTTTGAAACAGAATATACGAAAAACTCAGGGCAAGCCCAATGCCAATAGAGGTTCCCATACCGCCTTTGCGTTTCTCGCATGACAGTGAGACCCCGATGATAGTCAGGATGAAGGCGGCAAAAGGCATGGCAAACCGTTTGTGGAACTCCACCTCAAAAGTACTGACCCCGGCCGCACCGCGCAGTTTTTGCCGGTCAATGAACTCGTCCAGTTGTGGAAGTGTCATTGTTTCTTGCTGGTTGTTGGTGTAGAAGAAGTCGGAAGGTTCCATCATGATGATTGTATCCATTTTTTCTCCGCTTGTGATTTTCTCTCTCATGCCTTTCAGGGTGCGGATTTGGTAATTCAGCAGGCTCCAGCTATACCGCCGTTCCGACAATGTATCATACTGAATGGTCTGTGCCGTAAGATGTGAAACCAACTTTTTATTGACAAACTTGTCAAGCGAGAATCCGTAGCCACTTTTGGTTATGTTGTCGAAATGTGTGATGTAGGCTACTACTCCCGTATCGACCTGCATTTGTATGTTGTCCGCTGAAGTTATTTTCTTTTTTTTGATATACGTGTTGTCAAAGTTCACTCGTGCAACATTACCGCGAGGAATGACGTATGCACCCAGCAGAAATGTGGTCAGTGCTATGATTCCGGCAGAAATCATATAAGGTCTGAGCAGACGGCGAAAACTCATGCCGGTACTTTTCATGGCGATGATTTCAGAGTTGTCTGCCAGTTTCGAAGTGAAGAATATCACGGCAATGAATACAAACAGAGGACTGAAAAGATTGGAGAAATACGGAACGAAATTCAGATAATAGTCAAATATGACTTTCTGAATGGAGACGTGGCTTTGCGTGATCTTGTCGATCTTTTCATTGAAATCAAAAATGATGGCGATCGAGATGATGATGGCGATAAGGAAAATGTATGTGCTCAAAAACTTGGTGATGATGTAGCGGTCTATGCGCGTAATCTTCAGAGAACCGAAAAGTTTTGAGAACAGTTTTCCCATGGAGCCGTGCCCTGTCATGTTTATCCGTTTCATAATTTCTCAGGGCTTATAGTCTTCTGGAAAGTTTCTCTACCATCTGATTTTTCCAAACGACAAAATCGTTTTGCAGGATATGTTTTCTCGCTTCTCGTACCAGCCAAAGGTAAAAAGCCAGATTATGTATGCTTGCAATCTGCATGGCCAGCAGTTCTTTGGCTTTGAACAGATGATGCAGGTAGGCTCGTGAATATTGTGTATCGACGAAGGAATGTCCGGCAGGATCAACAGGAGAAAAGTCATTGGCCCATTTTGCATTGCGCAGATTCATGATGCCTTCCGAGGTAAAGAGCATGGCGTTGCGGCCGTTTCGGGTAGGCATGACACAGTCAAACATATCTACCCCCCGTTCAATGCCCTCCAGAATATTTACCGGTGTGCCTACTCCCATCAGGTATCGGGGGCGATCCTGAGGAAGGATGTCGTTGACCACTTCGATCATTTCGTACATCACTTCGGCTGGTTCTCCAACCGCCAGTCCGCCGATGGCATAACCTTCCGCCCCGAAGTCTTTCATGAATTTGGCGCTTTCCTGTCTCAGGTCCTTGTAGACACATCCTTGCACGATGGGGAAAAGCGTTTGTCCGTATCCGTATTTGGGTTCGGTCTCATTGAAACGTTTGATACAACGTCTCAGCCAGTTGTGAGTGAGTGTGAGGCTTTTGCGGGCGTAGCCGTAGTCTGCGGTTCCGGGAGGACATTCGTCAAAGGCCATCATGATGTCTGCTCCGATGGTGCGTTCGATGTCCATCACCTTTTCAGGGGTAAAAAAATGTTTGCTTCCGTCAATGTGGGAACGAAATTCGCATCCTTCGTCACTTAGTTTACGTATGCCCGTGAGGGAGAACACCTGAAAACCGCCGCTGTCTGTCAGCATCGGGCGGTCAAATCCGTTGAATTTATGCAAGCCTCCGGCTTTTTCCAAAACGTCCAGACCTGGTCGCAGGTAGAGATGATAGGTGTTTCCCAGTATGATCTGCGCCTGGATGTCGTCTTTGATTTCTCTGAGATGGACACCTTTCACGCTGCCAAGTGTTCCAACCGGCATGAATATCGGGGTTTGTATTTTTCCGTGGTCGGTAGTAATCTCTCCGGCTCGGGCAGCGCAACCGCTGTCTGTATGTTGTAGTTCAAATTTCATTGCTATTGTTTTGGGGTTCCTCCTCCACGACCAGTTCTATGGCGTTGGCCACTTTTTCATGGAGCAGAGCGATGGCAAAGACTTCTTCCACGTTTTCTACAAAGTGGAAGGTAAGTCCGTGGATATATTTTTCGTTGATTTCTTCTATATCCTTTCGGTTTTCCTCGCTCATTATGATATTTGTGATCCCTGCCCGTTTGGCGGCCAGAATCTTTTCTTTGATGCCGCCTACAGGAAGGACTCTACCTCTCAGGGTTATTTCTCCGGTCATGGCCGTATTGGCCCGTACTTTTCGCTGTGTCAGTGCGCTGGCAATGGAGGTGGCAATTGTTATACCTGCCGAAGGACCGTCTTTGGGGGTTGCACCTTCAGGTACATGGATATGCAGGCTCCAGTGGTCGAAAATGCGATAGTCGAGCGAAAGCATGTCTGCATGTGCCTTAACATATTCTAATGCCAGTACTGCCGATTCTTTCATCACATCTCCCAGATTTCCGGTCAGTGTCAGTTTGGAACCTTTGCTGCGGCTTATGCTGGTCTCGATGAAAAGAATTTCGCCACCGACGGCTGTCCATGCAAGTCCTGTAACTACGCCTGCATATTGGTTGCCTTGATACCTGTCACGGCTGAAAAGCGGTTTTCCCAAGAGTGTTTCGATGTCCTGAGGCTTTATCGGAGTGTCCGTATATGGAGTTGTGCCGGTGGTTGCTGTCTGATAAGCTATTTTGCGGAAAATTTTGCTGATTTGTTTTTCCAACTGCCTCACACCGCTTTCACGCGTGTATTTTTCAATGAGGAATTCAATGGCGGGGGCAGAGAATCTGATGCCGTTGGGATTGCCGAAATCCAGCCCATTCTGCTCTTTGGGAATAAGATGCCGGCGGGCAATCTCTTTTTTCTCCTCTGTCAGATAGCCTTCCACTTCGATGATTTCCATACGGTCGCGCAGAGGTCCCGGAATGGTATTCAGATTATTGGCCGTTGCAATAAACAGCACTTTGGAAAGGTCATAGTCAATGTCCAGATAATTGTCGTGGAAGGTTGAATTCTGCTCGGGGTCAAGAACTTCCAACAAGGCAGACTGAGGATCTCCGTTGTAGTTGTTCTGAGAAACTTTGTCTATCTCGTCAAGAATGAAAACCGGATTATTAGTCTCTGCTTTGATCAGGCTCTTGATAATGCGTCCGGGCATTGCGCCGATATAGGTACGGCGATGACCGCGAATCTCGGCTTCATCGTGTACACCTCCAAGAGATATGCGCACATATTTACGGTTCAGTGCATCGGCGATGCTTCGTCCGAGCGAAGTCTTTCCCACTCCCGGAGGCCCGTACAGGCACAGGATGGGAGCCTTCATGTCGCGGCTTATTTTCAGGACGGCTAAATGCTCCAGGATGCGTTCCTTCACTTTTTCCATGCCGTAATGGTCGCGGTTCAGGGTTCGTCCGGCATTACGTACGTTCAGGTTGTCTTTGCTTTCTTTGCCCCAAGGCAGGGACACCATTGTCTGGAGATAGTTCAGTTGTACGTTGTAGTCTGGGCTTTGCGGGTTGATACGTTCGAGTTTCTCCAGTTCTTTGTTGAATGTCTCGTTGATCTTTTCCGGCATCTGCAAGGAACCCGCTTTCTGGCGCAATTCCTTGACATCCTCGTTCTGAGTGTCTCCGAGTTCGTTTTGTATGTTTTTGATCTGTTGTTGAAGAAAATATTCTTTTTGCTGTTGGTCCAGCTCTTCCCGCGTTTGGTTCTGGATAGAGAGTTTCAGTGTGGCAAACTGGCATTCCCTGTTCAGGATGGACAGCAGCTTGAATGCTCTTTTTTTCTGATCTCTTTCGGCCAGTAATTCTTCCTTCTCTTCAATGGGGAAAGGAAGGTTGGTACATATAAAGTTAATGAGGTAGATCGGATGACTGATGTTACGGATGGCAAAGACAGCTTCTTCCCTGACAGACTCGCTGGTTTTAAGTAACCGGATGGTCATGTCCTTGCAGGCATCTGCCAATGCGGCATATTCCTTGTCATGTTCTTCTGGCAAAATCTCCGTCAGCTTGGTAACATTGGCGCACATGTATGGCTTTTTGCGCGTGACTTCCCCCAGTTCGAAACAGGCAAAGCCTTGCAGAATCACGGTGGTCGCATTGTCCGGTAATTCCAATACGCGCATGACTTTGGCTACGACACCTACCGGATAGAGATCTTTTTCTTCGGGCGATTCGACTGATGGGTCTTGTTGGCACACTACTCCGATCAGACTTTCGGATTTTGCGGCTTGGGCTATCAGTTTCAGTGAAGAAGGGCGTCCCACTGCGACTGGGGCAACAACACCGGGGAATAGAGTCATGTTGCGCAGGGGCAGGATAGGAAGATTATTGTCTATGCCCTTTTCAAACAAACTGTTCATGTCTCCATCAAAGTCTGCTATCAGCGAAAAGGGATTTTGCGGCATTTCGTCTCTGCTCATTGTCTTAGTCTTGATTTTTATGTTATATCACAGGAATTTCTCACAATAACAAATATTATATGCAAAAACCATGCCAGACACAGATGGATGTTTGATTTATTATAGAGAAATTTGCTATGAGAAGGCAAAGTTAGTCTTTTTTTCTAAATGAACGGACTGACTGTTTCCTTTTATTGCATTATTCTAATCGGTAACTCCGTCAGTAAATCTTAAACGGAGACCATTATCTTTTTACATGCCTTGTAATTTTTTTACACGCCTTGTAAAAATTTTTACATGCCTTGTAAAAAAATAGCCGGTGCTCATCTGCGCAAAACGAGCTTCTGTGTCGCGTATTTCAGAACTTCGGGCCGATGGGTAATGAACAGGATGGTGCGGCCGCTGTATCTTTTTATGATGTTCCGGATCACGCATTTTTCGGTTTGCGTATCCAATGAGGAAGTGGCTTCGTCAAGCAGCAGGATCGGAGCGGGACGGAGGAGGGCACGCGCTATGGCGATGCGCTGTGCCTGCCCTTCCGAAAGCCCGTATCCCATTTCGCCGCAAACCGTGTCAAGCCCATCGGGCAGTTCGAACACAAAGGTGGCGGCTGCATCGTGCAGGGCATCCCGAAGTTGTTCGTCCGTGGCGTTTGGGGCGCTTAATAGGAGATTCTGGCGAATCGTACCGCTTAGCAATGTGTTACCTTGCGGAACGTATGAAAAGTTGCACCGAGTGGCAGGGCTGACGGGGTAGGACTGTTTCCCGTTCTCTCCGATCAAAACTGTTCCTGAGGTAGGCTTCTCCAATGCGAGTAACAGCCGGATCAGGGTTGTTTTTCCGGATCCGGTCTCTCCCAGGATGGCTGTAACGCTACCAGCCGGAAATTCATAGTCGAAATGATCGAACAGGCAACGGCTTTTTCCCGAATAGGAAAAACTGAGATTGCACAGACGCAGTCCGGCTTTTGCAGATATCCGGTGCATGTTTTTCAGATCTTCAGCCGGAATGTCCGACAGCTGAATCAGACGTTCGGTGGCCGTGAAGGCACCTATAAAGACGGGGATGAATTTGGTAAGTGTACGTACAGGTCCTTGAATCTGCCCTACCAGCTGGATGAAGGCTATCAGGGCTCCATAACTGATAACTCCCTGTTGCAAGCTGGTTACGCCCCAAATAAAAGTGAAAAGATAGCCGGCTGCAAAACCGAAGTTCATCAGCCCGGAGGATACGGTGGCGTATTTGGTTTTCGTAATGACTTCTTTGCGGAGCTGTTTTTGACGGTCTCCGAGTTTCTCCACAAGGGTGTCGGTACGTTCCAATGTTTTGATTATCAGAACATGTTGCAGACTTTCCTGGATGATAGACTGAATGCGACTTTCGCTTTCGCGCACATCGTGGGTAAGGCGGCGCATTTTTCTGACATAGAGTTTGCTGCTGAGGATGAAGAAAGGGATGACGAGTACTACTATGCAGGCGAGGGTACGGTCCATAATGAACAGAAAAAGAAAAGCTCCCAGGAATTGCAGGCAAGTGCTGATGAAAGAAGGGATGCTCTCGGTAAGGAAACCTACGACGTCTGTAACATCGCGTTCCATGCGATTGAGCAGATCTCCGGAATGAAACTTGCGGAGCGGCTTCCATTGGCTGTTCAGCAATTTGGCAAAGAGGAAACGCTGCATTCGGTTTTGTGCTTTTACTCCGAGTGTGGCACGAATCCAACGGGAGGCTATCCTAAGGAGCAGTTGAAGCAGAATGACGGAGATCAGCAGGCCGATAGTCTGTGACAGGGAAAAGCGGTTCTCACTGCCGGTGGCGATGTCAATGGAGAGTTTCGTGGCATATACAAACAACAGGTCGGTAAGTACCATCACAATCCCGACAATGGTATTGAGAAAAGCCTGAGCGCGATAGCCTTTCCATGTATTCCATAGCCATTGGAGTAATTGTCCGTAAGGGATTTCCCTCTTTCCGATGGCGGAATACGTGTATCTTTTATTTTTGTCTGTCATTGAAATCTGTTTCCGTTTGAGAGGATCAAAATCTCGGGTCAATTCCCCACATCATCTTTTCTTTCAGGGTATCGAAAAAATGCTTGTGTTTGATTTTTATGACACCGATCGTATAGTCGGCCTTGCGCAAGGAAATGACAGTGCCGTCCGGGAAGCTCTCGCTTCTTCCGTCGATAGAGATAAGAAAATTGTGGCTGCGGCTGTACACTTCCAGTGTGATGCCGACGTTGTCACAAAGGATGACGGGGCGGATGTTCAGGCTATGCGGTGCGACGGCCGACAGGCAGAAGGTGCCGGACTGTGGAACGATGATCGGCCCGCCGGTACTCAGCGAATAGCCGGTGGATCCGGTCGGAGTGCAGACAATCAGTCCGTCCGCCTGATAGTTGGTAAGATGGTTGCCATCAATGTGCGTCCTGATTTCAATGAGTGAGGAATTGTCGTGTTTGAGTACGGCTATCTCGTTGAGAGCGTATGGGTACGTAGTGAGCGGCTTCCCGTTTTTTGTTACATGAATGAGGCTTCGCTGCTCGATGATGTATTTTCCAGACAGGACGGAGTCAACGGCCTCACCGATTCCGTCGGGAGAGACATCGGCCAGGAATCCCAGATGACCGGTGTTGATGCCGAGGATGGGGATTCCTTTTCTGCCGATGCGGGCGGCCGTTCCCAAAAAAGTTCCGTCGCCTCCCATAGAGAAAGCAACATCGGCAGTAAAATCTCCTTGCGTGCCGATGATGGAGCAGTCGGACAAATCCAGCTGGTGGCTGGCAGCAATGAAATCAGCAAACTTTCGTTCTATACATATATTAATGTGCTGAAGCCTGAGCAAGCGTATCACATCAACGACACACTGGTTTTTTTTAATTTGGAAAGTATTCCCGAAAAGCGCTACTGTCGGTTTTTTATTCTTCATGTATGTCTGTTAATATATTTTGTAACGTTTGCAGTTCTTTTTTAATGAAAGTTTTTATTACTTTTGCACTTTGACAAAAGTGGTGCAAATATACGTTGTTTCTTTGTACAAAACATCATTTGGAATGACAAAGTTGAGTGTGAATATAAATAAAGTGGCGACTTTGCGAAACGCCCGCGGTGGGAACAATCCTGATGTTTTGGCCGTAGCGCTTGATTGTGAACGTTTCGGAGCACAAGGCATTACTGTCCATCCGCGTCCCGACGAACGCCATATCCGTTATTCGGATGTATATGAATTGAAGTCTCATCTTCAGACGGAGTTTAATATAGAAGGATATCCCAGTCCCGATTTCTGTAAAATGGTATGCGAGGTCAGGCCGGCTCAGGTTACTTTGGTTCCGGATGCTCCCGGACAGTTGACGTCCAATCATGGATGGGATACAAGTATGCACGAATCGTTTCTGCGAGAAGTAATATCCATGTTTAAGTCACAAGGCATCCGTACTTCCGTATTCGTCTCTACGGATGTGAGAATGATAGAACATGCCGTACGGACCGGGACGGATCGGGTGGAACTTTATACCGAACCATACGCCGCGCATTATTCGGAGAATAGGGAAGAGGCGGTAAAAGACTATGTGGACGCGGCCTGCATTTGTCGTGATTTGGGACTTGGCGTCAATGCCGGACACGATTTGAGCAAGGAAAATCTGAAGTATTTTCACCGGATGCTTCCCTGTCTGGATGAAGTGAGCATAGGGCATGCCCTGATTTGTGATGCTCTGTATTTAGGATTGGAGGAAACGATCCGCAGCTATTTGGAATGTTTGTTGTGACAACACATAAGAGATATGATACATTTGTTTTTAGCCACAGGCTTTGAAGAGATTGAAGCATTGACAGTTCTGGATATACTGAAAAGATGCAAACTGGAAGTTATGGTCGTCAGTGTGACGGGAACCCGTCTAATTCGAGGAGCGCATGATATTCCAGTGATGGCGGATTGCCTCTTTCGGAAAAGTATTGTAGAAGAGAGTGACGGTCTGATATTGCCCGGGGGTATGCCCGGAGCCAAGAACCTGATGTTGCACGACGGACTGCGTAAAGCCCTGATTGCCCACAGTCAGAAAGGAACTATCATTGCCGCCATCTGTGCTGCGCCGATGGTGCTGGGCAAGTATGGACTGTTGAGAGGACGCCGTGCCACATGCTATCCCGGTTTTGAAAAAGAACTGACTGAAGCTGTCTTGGTCGATGAAATGGTTGTAACGGATGACAATATCATAACGGCCAAAGGACCTTCGGCGGCAATGGATTTTGCCTTTACATTGGCTGGAAGGTTTGTAGACCGGCAGATGATTGCCCGCCTCAGATATGATATGTGCTTTTATTGATTACAGCTGTAAACGAGCGGACAGAGACGTGTCCGGGCAATTTTTATGCCGGATATTTTAAATCAGGATATCAAGTATTTGAAAGGGGTGGGTCCGGCAAGGGCGAAACTTCTCAATGAAGAACTGAAGGTGTTCACATTGAGAGATTTGTTGTTCGTCTTTCCTTATAAATATATAGACCGGTCTGTCATCCATAAGATACGGGAGTTACAGGACGATATGCCTTATGTGCAGTTGAGGGGGCATATCGTGGATTTCGAGACGGAAGGAGAGGGGAGAAAACGAAGGCTGAAAGCGACTTTTACCGATGGAACAGGCTTCGTGGAGCTGGTATGGTTCAACAGTATCAACTACATACAAAAGAACTATAAGATGAACCAGTATTTACAAGTTTTCGGGAAGCCTTCTTCTTACAACGGTCGTATATCTATCGCCCATCCCGAGATGGATGAAGTCGGAAAGGTGGGGGAAGTTTCCACAGGTTTGCAGGCATTTTACCATACTACGGAAAAAATGAAACGCTCCGGTTTCACTTCCCGTCTTGTCAACGATTTGGTGCAGAACATATTCGATGCCGTGAAGGATTGCATTCCGGAAACGTTGCCTTCCTATATAATCAGCGAGTATGCCTTGATGGGGCTGAACGAGGCTTTGAGGATCGTGCATCGTCCGGCCAATGCCGGACAACTGCCGTCTGCCCGTCGTCGGTTGAAGTTTGAAGAACTGTTTTATTTGCAATTGGATATACTTCATTACACGAAGAACAGGAAACGTTGTTACGCTGGTTTCGTCTTTCCTGTTATAGGGGAGAATTTCAATACTTTTTATTATAACCGGTTGCCCTTTTCGTTGACAAATGCCCAGAAGCGTGTGATCCGGGAAATACGGCGTGATGTAGCTACCGGAAGCCAGATGAACCGTCTGTTGCAAGGTGACGTGGGATCAGGTAAAACGTTGGTCGCGCTGATGGCTTGCCTGATGGCTATTGACAACGGCTTCCAGGCCTGCCTGATGGCTCCGACGGAAATTCTGGCCGAGCAACATCTGGAGACGATACGGAAATTTCTTGGAGACATGGCAGTCACGGTGGAACTGTTGACCGGTAATATAAAAGGAAATAAGAGAAAGGATATCCTGTTGCGTATCGTCACAGGCGAAGTCAAGATTCTGATAGGGACCCATGCCTTGATTGAGCCTACCGTGAAGTTTCTGAACTTGGGGCTTGTTGTGATTGACGAGCAGCATCGTTTTGGAGTAAAGCAGAGGGCCAGGCTCTGGCAGAAGAATATTCGTCCACCGCATATTCTGGTAATGACTGCCACACCCATTCCGCGCACATTGGCGATGACCGTTTATGGCGATTTGGATGTATCCGTAATAGACGAACTGCCCCCAGGAAGAAAGCCTGTGAAGACGATACATTATTACGAAACAGATCGTTATAAGTTGCAGGAGGGAATGCGCAGCCAGTTGCGTGAAGGCAGGCAGATATATGTGGTTTATCCATTGATCAAAGAGAACGAAAAAGTCGACCTTGCCGATCTGGAGGCCGGTTATATCCGTTTGTCTCAGATGTTTCCTGAGTATAGGGTGGGAAAGATCCATGGAAAAATGCGACCTGCGGAAAAGGAAGAGGCCATGCAGGATTTTTCGGAACACCGGAGCCATATACTTGTGAGCACCACGGTCATTGAGGTGGGAGTGAATATTCCCAATGCTTCCGTCATGGTGATAGAGAATGCCGAACGTTTCGGACTGGCTCAGCTCCATCAATTAAGGGGACGTGTGGGGCGGGGAGGCAGCCAGAGTTTTTGCGTACTGGTGACCAAGCGGGAATTGAGCGAGACGACTCGGCGGCGTATGAAGATCATGGTAGAAACCACGGACGGTTTCGAGATTGCCGAGGAGGATATGAAGTTGCGTGGTCCCGGAGATCTGGAAGGGACGGCTCAGAGCGGAATACCTTTTGAGCTAAGAATTGCCAATATTCTGAAAGATACGGAGATGATGTCTGTAGCCCGTGAGGCTGCGGCGAAAATTCTGGAACAAGATCCGGAGGAGAATTTTCCGCAGAACCGGATAATCTGGTTACAACTTCGGCGGTTAAAAAAGCAACAAGTAAACTTTTCTGCCATTTCATAGAGAGAAATGTAAGAAGAATAGAAGTCTTTTTGTTCAAAAAGATAAAATAGCGTAAAAGTTGTTTGCCGGACCGGAAAATGTCCGTATCTTTGCTTCCGTAATAGAGAGATTTGTTAATATGTTTTTTCATTAAAAAAGATTTGCATGAAAAAGATTTTACTTCTTGTGTTTGCCGTCTTTACGGCTACATCTTCCTTGACGGCACAGAGCCAGTTCCGTGCGTTGAGGCAGACCCGGCTTTCTGAAACGAAAGTAGCGCCTCAGGGCAAGCTTTTGTTGCAGAAAGAAACGTCAGCGGCCGTCACTCGGGCAGGACGGGCGGTTAACGAGGACGGCTCTGTCGATCCTAAAATTTTGCAGAATATCTCCGGCGCGGACGGGTCGGTCTATCTGATTAAGTCCGAGAATTCCGGAACTACGGAAATCTCATTCGCCACTTTCTACGATCCCGCGCTGGTACAACGTTTTTCCGGTAACAAGATTACAAAGTTAAACACCTATATCGGTCCCAATGCATCGAAAGTGACGGCATGGATTGCCAATGCCAATACGGGTATCTATCTTTGGGAAAAGGGAAATCCCCTCTTTTCCACCAAGAACTCCCCGAAAGCATTCAGCATAGCTTGCGATTATACCATCGACCCCAATGTTCCTATCATTGTAGGCTTTACTGCCACCTATTCCGGTAGTGAGGTCGCATTTCCTGTAGCGAGCAATTATATGGGCAGTGCCTTGCTGATAGATTTCAACGATGGTGAAGGTTTGGGAGACTACAGTTCATACGGAACGGCATATATCGAATGTGTTACAGAGGGAGCGGCCGGTTTGTCGGAAAATGACGTGATGATGTCAGCATCCACAAGCGGACGATTCGTTGCCGGAACAGACTATGCCTCTGCCGTAAGTTTCATTAACCTGGGGGCAAAGCCTGTTTCAGTTGTGAAGGTAAAGACTGAACTGAACGGGAAAGTGGTGGAAGATGTTATTCAGAGCGAAGACCCTGTTCCTTACCTCGGATCCGTACAGTTCATGGTAAAGGATCTGGCACCTGCACAGTCCGGACGCTACTACCTCGGTGTGCAGGCTACAGAGGTAAACGGACAGGCAGATGGCTTCCCCGCAGACAACAAAACCACAGGTCTGGTTGTTTCTATTGGGAAACCGGCCAAGCGTAAAGCGGTGATGGAAGAATTTACCGGAACCTGGTGTGGATGGTGTCCTCGCGGGTTGGTGGCCATGGAAAAAATGAAAGAAATGTTCCCGCACGATTTCATTGCTGTTTCAGTGCATGCCGGTGATGAAATGGATGATTTGACCTATCAGCAGATCAGCTATACTGCCGGCTTCCCTTCTGCCCTCCTTAACCGTCTGGGACTGATTGATCCTTACTATGGCACGGGGGAAGATGCAACGAGTGATGTATCGGATGATATCCGTTCGCTTCTAACTATTCCTTGCGAAGCCCTGATCGGCATCAGCAGCGACCTGAATGATGATAAGTCTTCCGTCAATGTCACTGCTACCATGAAATTTACCATGCCGGCAGAAGGCCGTAACTATCGTCTGGCATACGTCCTCACCGAAGATGGAATTACGGGATATGATCAGATAAATTACTATCATCTTGCGTATGGGCAAGTTTCGGAAGATAAACTCCCCGATGATCTGAAGTTTCTTGTAAATACGGGAACAGTTACGGGAAGCGATGTTGTGTACCAGCCCATTTTTAATGATGTATCGCGCGGCATTTATGATTTGAACGGTATTGCCGGCAGTCTGGACGGTATAACTTTCACAGAAGGTAAATATGAAATTCATAATTATAGCTTAGCCATACCTTCTTCGGTAAAGAATGTTGAGAATCTGAAAGTGGCGGTTTTGTTGCTGGACATGGAGACTGGAGAAGTTGTGACGGCCGAACAGGCTAAAGTGGGTGAGAGCAACTTTGCAACAGGTTTGGGCCAGGCGCCGGTACAGGTTTCCGCACCTGCTATCAGCGTTTCGGCAGGAGCTATATCTGTAGAAGGCGCTTCCGTTGCTCAGGTACAGGTGTACGCGGCTGATGGAAAACTTGTGACAAGCGTAAGTGCCAATGGCAGTGTTTCCATTCCTACCATGAACTTTGCAAATGGTACGTATATCGTGCGTGTTGTAAGCCAGACCGGTGTGACGGTGAAAAAAATCAGCATCTGATTTAGGATACACAGAAACGAATCGAGTAGAAGATAAACACTAATCTCTGGTGTTTATCTTCTACTCGATTGTGTTTGCAAGCCCCCCCCTCTTAGATTTCAAGGATTTCCAGAGGTGATGTTCCCACGTACGAATTTTGCTTATTGTCATTAAACATGAAACGTCGCAGGGTCTTTTTCTTGCATTTGAAAAAGTTTTATCTAAATTTGCATACAATAATAAATATGAATTCGGATATGAAGCCTTTTGCTGATTTCTTTATATTGGGTACCGGTGGCGTGGAGCCATCCGGCAGTTTTTCGGAAATTTCGGAGAGCGGTATGCTCCGTTCGGTCTGTGTACGTTCTTCTGAGACGGATGGCCCGTCCTCTCCTGATAGCATTGTGCTGTCGGCCGAGAAACTCGGCAGTACCAAACTTCTGCGTTTGGTTGCCGGGCGCGCCTCGTCGCGTTATGTGCTGCTCTGGCTTGGGCGGGGGAAACTGCGTCTTGGTTACCGATGCGTGGAACGGATGATCCAGGCTGCCGAGGACTCCGGTGCCGTAATGGTCTATTCTGATTACTACGACCGTTTGCCAGCTGAAGAAGGAAATTCCGTATTACGGCTTCATCCTGTTCTTGATTATCAGGAAGGTTCTTTGAGGGATGACTTTGATTTCGGCAATCTGTGGCTGGTGCGTACAGATACCTTGCAACATTTTTTTCAGGAAGACAAAGTTCCCCGTTTGCGTTTTGCTGCTTTTTATGCTTTGCGGCTGTTCCTGTCGCGCGAGGGACGTTTTTTACATCTCCCCGAAGCTCTTTATGAAGAGGATGTAACCGATATGCGCCGTAGCGGTGAGCGACAGTTCGATTATGTGGATCCGGCTAATCGCGAGGTTCAGTTGGAATGTGAAAGAGTCTGTACGGAACATTTGCACCGTATCGGAGCCTATCTCGCACCGGACGAGTGGGAGGATCTTCCCAATGACACAACGGCCTATCCCGTAGAGGCTTCCGTGGTAATTCCGGTACGTAATAGGGTGTGCACGGTGGCCGATGCCGTAAGAAGCGTTCTTTCACAAGAGGCGGATTTTTCTTTTAATGTCATTGTGGTGGACAATCACAGTACGGACGGAACTGCGGAGTGCATCCGTAATCTCGCCGTGGAGGATTCCCGTGTCGTGTTGTTGCAGCCTACAAGAACGGATCTGGGTATAGGTGGCTGTTGGGATATGGCAGTTCGCTGCGAGCATTGCGGACGCTATGCCGTACAGCTTGATTCGGACGATTTGTATAGTGATGCCACGGTGCTGACACGTATTGTCGAGGCTTTTCATAAGCAGAAGGCAGCGATGGTCATCGGGGCTTACCGTATGGTGGACTTTAATTTGCAGACTCTTCCTCCAGGTCTTATTGCACATAAGGAATGGACAACGGAGAATGGTCGTAACAATGCTTTGCGCATCAATGGCCTGGGGGCACCGCGGGCGTTCCGTACCGATCTTTTGAGGCGTATCGGGTTTCCAAATACCAGTTATGGTGAGGACTATGCACTCGGACTGGCTTTTTCCCGCCATTACCGGATCGGTCGCATTTTTGATGAGTTGTATCTGTGTCGTCGTTGGGAGGGTAATTCCGATGCGGCGCTTTCCGTGGAGAAAGTGAACGCCAATAACCGTTATAAGGATCGTCTGCGTACCGTTGAGTTGTATGCGCGTCAGGAAATGAACCGCCGGTGGAATCATGCTGTCTGTCAGGAGGAAGTGATGGCCTTTTTCGATCGCCAGCTTTCCATTTGGGAGGAAGCGCGTGAAAGATTTCTCGATCTGGACGAAAAGGTGCGTACAAAGGTGCTGGAGTCCGAGGACTATGCTCTTGCCGCCCAGTTCAATCCTTGCCGAATAGTCTCGACTGTGGCAAAGGTAGATAAGAAGAATCTGAAAAAGCGGCCTTGTTTTCTGTGTGACCGCAACAGACCGGTGGCTCAACTGGATCTGCCTGTCGAGGGACATTTTCATATCCTGGTGAATCCTTTCCCCATTTTGCCACGGCATCTGACCATTCCTACTCGCCGTCATCGTGTACAGGAAATCTCCGTATTTCTTTCGTCCTTTAACCGGATGGTGTGGCGGATGCCCGATTTTCTGTTTTTTTATAACGGTGGGCGTTGCGGGGCATCCGCTCCGGATCATGCCCATTTGCAGGCCGGTGCGCGTGGGATAGTTCCGCTTGAACGCGATTGGACTTTTTATGTGAACCGTTTGGAAAAGATCTATCCCTTAAAGACTTCTGAAGAGGCAGACTTGCAGGAACGGGGATATACTGCCAAATCCGTGGGGCTTTATCTGTTGAGAGGATATGCCTGTCCTGCTTTTGTCTTACAGGGTGGGTGTGACGGTGACGATACATTTTTGTTGGACAAACTTATGGAACTGCTGCCGGTGGAGGAGGGCTGTGTCGAGCCGGATATAAATCTGCTGGCGTGGCGACAAAGTGGCGGACCGGCGGACGAAGATCAGGTGGTCATGGTGCTGTTTCCCCGTCGCAAGCATCGTCCGGACTGTTATTATGCCGAAGGACGGCAGCAATTGCTTGTTTCGCCCGGAGCTTTGGATATGGGAGGACTTGTTATCACGCCGCGGGAGGAGGATTTTGAAAGACTGACAACCCGTCAGGTGGCTTCCATTTTGAAGGAAGTTACGTTGAGTGAGAGCCAGGTGGAGCAGATAGCGCGGAAACTTCATGGAGGAAAGGTCTCGCGAGGCCTTTCCCGTGCGGATGAGCGTGGAGGTTTGCCCGAAGAGGAACCCGAAGTATCGGTGGGAATCATGTGTGAAGACAAGGTCACGTTTGTGCTGAATACCAATTATATTGCCAAAGGGCAGGTTGTTACAGGTTCCCAGACGGCCGAATGTAGGGATGGTGGCATTTTGTGGAATGGCAATCTGTACAGTTCTCTTACTTTTCATCCCGAAAGTGAAGATGCGTCTTTCACCCTTGAAGATGTTACTTTCGGCATCCGCTTTCACTGGGAGCGTAAGGAAGCACAGACTTTCCGCGGGACATTGCGTCTGATCGTGGAGGAAGAAAAGCTGGTGGTCATCAACCGCCTTCCGGTAGAGGACTATCTGTTGTCTGTCATCAGCAGCGAGATGAAAGCGACTTCTTCCATCGAACTGTTGAAAACTCATGCTGTGGTGTCTCGCAGTTGGTTGTTCTATCAGATGAGGCTGCGCCGGCAGGGCAATAATTCCGGTGGTTTCTTCTCCTTTGTGCGGAAAGATGATGAGTATATCCGTTGGTACGACCGCGAGGATCATACCCTGTTTGATGTGTGTGCGGACGATCATTGTCAGCGTTACCAGGGCATTACGCGCGCAACTGCCGCCAATGTGGCTGAAGCCGTGAAGGCGACACGCGGAGTCGTGTTGTTGCACGATGGGGAAGTGTGTGATGCCCGTTTCTCAAAATGTTGTGGTGGTATTACCGAGCGTTTCTCCACTTGTTGGGACGATCGCGACGTGTCCTATTTGCAACCGGTGCGCGATGCTATAGACGAGACCGTACCCGTTCTTGATACGGAAGAAGCGGTCGATGCCTGGATCCGTAAGGCTCCTGATGCTTTTTGCAATACAGAGGACCATGCGTTGCTGTCGCAGGTGCTGAACGATTACGATATGGAGACTACAGATTTTTACCGTTGGAAGGTAACCTTATCACAGGCCGAAATGGCAGAATTGGTCCGGCGGAACAGGGATGAGGATTTTGGCAATATTTTGGATTTGCAGCCGGTGGAGCGTGGGGATGGCGGCAGATTGTCGAAGTTGCGTATTGTCGGTTCCAAAAAGACGCTGGTCATAGGAAAAGAACTGGAGATACGCCGGACGTTTTCCGATACTCATCTGTACAGTTCCGCCTTTGTTATAGATAAGGATAATATTGTAGACGGAGTGCCCGGCAGTTTCACCTTGACCGGAGCAGGGTGGGGACATGGTGTCGGCATGTGTCAGATTGGTGCGGCTGTGATGAGCGAGAAAGGATATGAATATCAGGAAATTTTGCGTCATTATTATAGTGAGGCTGAAATAAAGAAAATATATTGAAAATGGAAGTGAAAAAGAATACAGCTCCCTACTGGTGGGTCCCCAGTCTTTATTTTGCGGAAGGTATTCCTTATGTTATCGTCATGACGGTAGCGCTGGTCATGTACAAGCGGCTCGGTCTGTCCAATACGGAAGTCACATTATATACCTCGTGGCTTTATCTTCCCTGGGTCATCAAGCCGTTGTGGAGTCCTGTGGTCGATCTGTTCCGTACCAAGCGGTGGTGGATTATTGTAATGCAGCTGGTCATTGGCGCTTCGTTGGCGGGAGTGGCTTTTACGTTGCGTATGCCGTCAGGCATTCAGTGGTCGCTGGCTTTTTTCTGGCTGATGGCTTTCAGTAGTGCCACGCATGATATTGCCGCCGATGGTTTCTATATGCTTGAACTAAATGAGCACGACCAGTCCTTTTATGTCGGCATACGCAGTACGTTCTATCGTTTTGCCACCATTGCGGGACAAGGCTTGCTGATCATGTTTGCCGGAGTATTGGAAGTGTATTTGAAGAATCCGGTGCGCGCCTGGTCGTTTACTTTTTGGGTGGCGGCTGCCATTTTTCTGGGGCTTTACCTTTATCACCGTTTCATGTTGCCGCGTCCGGAATCCGATGGTCGTGCCGGTTCTTTGGAAGTCCCTTTCCGAAGTCTCGGGGACCCGTTTCGCTCTTTTTTCTCAAAGCCGCAGATCGGGGTGGCGTTGGCCTTTATGTTGCTTTATCGTTTTCCGGAAGCTCTTTTGACAAAAGTGTCTCCGTTATTTCTGCTGGATCGAACCTCGGCCGGTGGTTTGGCTCTTTCTACGAACGAACTCGGTTGGGTGCAGGGAACCGTAGGTGTGTTCGGTCTGTTGTTGGGTGGTGTTTCAGGAGGTATTGCCGTTTCTTCCGGAGGGTTCAGAAAATGGCTTTGGCCGATGGTCATGAGCATTTCCTTGCCCAATGCCGTATATATAGTATTGGCATATTTCCAGCCTGACAGTTTGCTGTTGGTCAATCTGTGTGTATTCATCGAGCAGTTCGGCTATGGCTTTGGCTTTACCGCCTATATGCTTTTTCTCATTTATTTTTCGCAGGGACCTACCAAGACTGCCCATTACGCCTTCTGCACGGGTTTCATGGCGCTTAGTATGATGCTGCCGGGAATGGTGGCGGGCTGGTTGCAGGAACATATAGGTTATCTGAATTTCTTTATTCTTGTGATGGCCTTGTGCCCTTTGACTTTTGTTGTGGCGGCCATGATAAAGGTGGACGAGCAGTTTGGAAAGGAACGTGTGTCGTAAACCTGTTTTTTCGAATGGGATGCAAATAACGGGTTTATGGTACATATTGTTTGGGAAACCGACAGGTTGCAATTGAGGGAAATGACCCTTTGGGACCTGAATACATTAAAATAAACTATTGCTGTCCGATAAAACTTTTTGAGGCAAAACAAAATTAGGACTGGCACCTATTGCAGGAGTCAGTCCTTTTAGTTTAGTTTGTGTTGTCCAAAACATTTTCTAAATATTGCTGTCCGATAAAACTTTTTGAGGCAAAACAAAATTAGGACTGGCACCTATTGCAGGAGTCAGTCCTTTTAGTTTAGTTTGTGTTGTCCAAAACATTTTCTAAACTATGCCCCAAAGTAGTCATTTTAGCGGACAGCCGCTCTATGGTCAGGTAATAAAATTGCTTGACAAGTCGAAAATTCTTCAGTTTAGCCGCGAATACGGAGGAGAGAGATATACCAAACGGTTTAACTGCTGGATACATCTGGCAGTAATGCTCTATGCCGTGATAATGCGATTCGACTCATTGCGTGAGATAACAGCCAGTTTGCTTGCCGAGACGCGTAAACTGTCTCATATAGGTATTACTTTCAAAATCGGGCGCAGCACACTCGCGG